>Ga0210391_10000133_pt1 | contig 88375 bp, 82 predicted proteins | sample IncBWC12OmetaG_FD_160573 | JGI IMG/M metagenome (GOLD analysis project Ga0210391, IMG submission 160573) | Forest soil microbial communities from Barre Woods Harvard Forest LTER site, Petersham, Massachusetts, United States - Inc-BW-C-12-O ...
GAGCCCGCGCCACCGTCAAATTTCTCGAAACTTGGCGGATTCAAGAACAGAGTCTTCATCACGGAAGGCATCTACAGGTGTCCCCCTCAGAATTTATACCTAACTTAAGCATTCTACTTTATTTCCGGGGTCGGCCCAATAGGGGTTTTTGGATAGGTTCTATTGAAAGACCTTGGCCAACTGGCCTGTGGCCTGCAGGAGGGTGAGCTGAGCCTGCTGACGGGCGAAATCGGCGTCTAGGAAGGCCACCCATTTGGCGTTTTCGTCCAGGCGGGCTTGCTCGATCTCCTGCAGAGTAATGCGGTTCTGGTCGAATTTGGCCTGCTCCTGTTCGAGGGTCTCCTGGGCCAGCTGAAGGTCGAGACGGGCGACTTCCCTGCTGGCGTCGAGTTCGCGCACACTGCGGGCCTTCTGCTGGACCTCGAGGCGGACCTGCTGGCGCTTGTTGCTGAGCATGACCTCGGCTTCGCTGAGCTGGCTCTTGGCCAGGGCAACATTGGCATGGGTCTTCGCCGAGAAGACGGGTATTTGGATCTGAACGCCCACGTTGATGTTGTTCCGCTCAAAGTGTTCGTAAAACTCGAGGTAGTTGTTGAATTTGCTCAGAATGCTGTACTCGCCGACGATATTTACGGTCGGCCAATAGCTTCCCTTTTCACCTTTGTACATCTGTTCGCGGGCGGCGCGCTCGTTTTCCGCCTCCGCCAGGCTCTGGTCGTTTTGAATCGCCATCTCTTCAATTTCGCTCTCCGGTTGCGCGGTGGCCAGTTTCTCGTTGAACGAATCGTCGGCGGGCTGGACCTCGATCGATTGCGTGTCGGGCAGGCCGGTGAGATCGTGGAGCTGCGATTCGAGATAGTCGCCGCGGTCCTCAAGCTTGACGATACTCTCCTCGACGCGAGCGACGGTGAGCTGCGTGCGCGTAATTTCAATCGGCAATTCCTGATTCGCAGCCACGCGGTCTCGGATCGCTTGCAGAATTTTGCCGCCGCTGGCCTGCTCGGCGCGCAGGAGATCGAGCGAATGGCGAATTTTCGCAAGTTCGAGATATGTGGAAGCAGTGCGGACCGTCACGTCGTCCTTGATGCGATCGAGCTCGAGCTTTCGATTCTTGGCGCGATCCTCGGCGGCGTGCTGCTGGCCTTTCAGCAAAGGATTGAAAAACGCCTCGGTGTAATCGAGCTCGAAAATCGAGGGCGGCTGTCCTCCGGGAAGCGCGGGAAAACCGTGCGTGTAGGCGAGGCCCGATCCGGTGTAAAGGTTGGGAAGAAACTCCGCCTTGGCGACGTGCACTTCGCCGAGCGCCACGTTGTACTGCACTTGCGCGAGCTTCACGTCGCGGCTGTTTTGCAGCGCGAGCGTGAGGGCTTGATGCAGTGAGAGCGAGCCGGTGTCCTGGGCGCATAAGGGTGCCGCGATGAGCATTCTGCTGGCGATCGCCAGCACGCAGGCAAGCCCAGCCATGCCGCGCCCGAACCGAGTCTCGTGATTTGAGCGCTGGATCATGTCTATTCGTGTCGGAGAGCTTCCGTCGGCTGCAGCGCGGCCGCGCGATTGGCCGGAAGAAAGCCAAAGATTAGGCCCGTCGAGCAGGATACTACGAACGCCAGCACCACCGAGACCCAGGACAGGGGAACGGTAATATCCGTTGCGCCGGGGATGAACCGGATCAAAAGCCCCAGCACGATCGGAATGGCGACTCCGATGGCAATTCCCGCCAGAGCGCCCGTGCCGCTGATGGCCATTGCTTCCATGAGGAATTGGTAGCGGATGGCGTTCTGCGTGGCGCCGATGGCTTTGCGGATGCCGATCTCGCGCGTGCGTTCGGTGACCGTGACCAGCATGATGTTCATGATGCCCACGCCGCTAATCACGAGCGCGATCAGCGCCACCAGAATCAGCACGACCATCAGGGCGAGCGCGATCTCGCGCGCCGTCTCCAGAATGCCCGTGGAATTTTCGACGCGATAGATCGCGCCGGTGCGATGGCGGCCGCGCAAAATCTCTGCCACTTCCCGCGTGACGGCCGGAATATCGTCGGGGCTATCGGCCATTACGTCGAGCGTGCGGAAATACGGAGTGCCGGTGTAATACTCCAGCAGCGAAAACGGAACAATTACGGATTCCTTCTTGATCTCGGAATCGCCGAACGACACAACGCGATCCTTTACCACGCCGATCACACTGAACTGGAGTTCACCGACGCGAATATTCTTGCCGTAGGGATCGTCGAAGGGAAATGCGCGGCGCGCGAGGTCTTCGGTCAGCACGCAGACTTTGCTGCGCGACTCCATGTCGTCGGAATCGAAATAGCGCCCGCGCAAAATGGCGAGATTGCGGATGCGATCGAATCCCTGCGTCACGCCGACGAGCGTCACGGGCCGCTCCTGGCCGTTCACCACCACGGTCATGGGCAGCTCGTTGGTGCCGCCGGCTTCGGCGACCATTTGCGGCATTTCCTGCTTGACCGCTTGCAGGTCGCCGGGCGAAATCTGGTCCTCGACGGCGAGCGTGCCGCCATCGCCGGGATTCACCACGCGCGCGGACACGAGATTCGCGCCGATTCCCTCGATCTGGGAGAGGACGTAGCGCTGGCCTCCGAGCGCGATGGTAACCACCAGAACGATCGACCCGCTGCCAATAATGACGCCGAGCATGGTGAGCACGGCGCGCATTTTATTGGCGCGCAGCGCCTGCATGGCCAGCGACCAGGTCTCGCTCCAGAAGGCGCCGGTGTTTTGAGCGGTGGCCATTTCGATATCTCGCGCCGTCCGGTAAGCTTTCGTCCGTAGGGGCGGGTTTGAACTCGCCTTCACAATCCCTAATTTTTCTCCAGCTTTTCCAGGCGAGACTTCGCTTCCTTGCGCTTAGGATCGAGTTGCAAAGCCTCGCGATATTGTTCGGCGGCATCGGCGCGCTTGCCCTGAAGCTCGTAAAGCCGGCCCAGCCATTCGCGCGCGCCCGCGTGGGCGGGCCAGTCGCTGCGATCGGGCGTGCTCGCAAGATAGGACTTCAGATCGCGCTCGGCGTCGGGAAGATTGGCGTTGGACAGCACCCCGGCCACGCCGCGGTAGTAGGAGAGGCGCGGATCGCTGGCGCTGACGCGCGCGGCCTCGTCGAGCGCGGCCGCCATATCGGCAGGCTTGTTTAGTTGTCGATAGAGGTCGGCGACTTCGAAATAAGGATCCGCGGATTTCGGATGCGCGGCGAGGACCAGCTTCAACTCGCTCTCTGCATCGTCGTTATTCTTTGTTCCTTCGTGATCGTAGAGCGCCTTCGCCAGATGCCCGGCGACCGGATCGACTGCGGCGATGCCGTTGACCTGCTCGAGAGCTTCGTCCTTGCTGCCGCCCGCGATCCACGGCGCGTCCAAGCAATACTCCTCCAGGTCGCGGCGCGCCACGATGTTGGACGAATCCAGCGCCACCGCCAGCTTGAACTCGGATTTCACTTTCTTGGCATCGGAAAAGCTGCGGTCGCGATCCGCCTTGCCCCCGTACTCGCGCCCAAGCCAGTCGTGGTAAAGCGAATTCTTGGCGTCGAGCGAAACCGATTTTTCGCCCTGCGCCACGGCGCTGTCCCAGTCGCGAACTTCGTAGTATGCGCGCCCGAGCCAGTAGAAAAGCTCACCGCTCGAGGGATTCCCGGGAATCGCGGCTTGCAGGGTCGAAATTGCGGCCGTGTAATTCCCAGAGTTCATCTGCCGCTGCGCCGTTTGAATCGCGGACGACGCGTCCGCGCGCAGCGGGCCGGGCGATCCGAGCAGCCCGGCGCACAAAATTCCCTTCGCGACTGCCATGATGCGCCCCCCGCCACGAATCATCAATTGTTCTCCTCGGCGCGAACTTCCATTCCATCGCGTAACGCCCTGGCGCCGGGCTCGCCCACGGCTACGCGGTCGCTGTCGCTGAGCCCGGAGACAACCTCATATTTATACGTGCTGGCCACACCTACTGAGATGTCGCGCCGATGGACTTTGTCGTATCCAAAAACGAACACGTAGTGCTGATTGGTATCGCCCAGCACGGCCGCACGGGGCACCACCAGGACACCGTGGCGATCGCGAACCATGATCTGTACCTGCACATTGGTATTCGGCAGCAGCTCGAGGCGGTCGTTGTCAATCGAGCAGAGCACTTCGCCGACGCTACGCATCCCGCGAGCCACCACCTGCTTCGGCACTTCTTCGGTGTGTCCGGTCCAGGTGCGGCCGGGTTTTGCGTCCCACGTTACCGAGACGTTTTGACCGGGGTCCAGGGAGCCAATATCCGGCTCATCGACAAAGGCGCGGACCCGCACGCGGCTCAAATCCGCCATTTCGGCGAGTGTGTCACCGACTTTCACATAATCGCCTGGCCGCACGGGCAGCGAATAGAGCGTGCCGTCTGTCGGCGCGGTCACTGTAGCCGAGGCGACCTTCTCCTCGAGCGATTGCGCCTGCTCCTGCGCCTGGCTGACGCGGAGCTCGGCGCCTTGGACGATTGCGGCGTTGCGCAAGGTCAAGTCTTGTTTTTTCGCCTGCAGCGCCTGGAGATTCGCGCGGGCTTTCGCGAGGCTTTCCTGGGCTTGCGCGAGCTCATCCTGCGTGGCGGCGTGCTTTGCCACCAATCCTTCGAGCGCCTGCTCGCTGGTTTCCAGGTTCTTTACCTGGAGTCCGGCGGCGCCGATATCACCATCGAGCTGCGCAACCTGGTCCGGCGGACCGCCAGCACGCGCATTGCGAAGATCGTTCTGCGCCGAAAGCAGGTCGGCGCGGGCTTGCGCCAGCTGCGAGCGAACATCCGCGGCGTCCAGCGTGAGAATCACCTGGCCGCGATGGACGGCTTGGCCCTCCACGGCCGTAACTTTATCGACGAACGTCGGGAACTCGGCGTGCGCCACGTCGGGAGAAATCGGCTCGACCTTACCATTGCTGCTGATCGTCGCGCTCAAATCCTCCCGCGCCACATGCACCACGGTCACCAGCGGCGCCTGGCGTCGCAGGGCGAGAACCGAGACGATCGCGATGGCCAGCACCACGACGAGCGCTACGGTGACGATCAGTTTTCGTTTGCTGTTTTCCGCCATGATCGGCCGCACTTCGCCGGCGGCACGCCCCGAGAATCGCAAATTGTAACAGACCCATTCCACGCTTGCCTACGCATTCGCCGCGCCATTGCCGGGAAACGCATGCCCCAAAGCCCCTGATCAATCGATGCGGCGCGCGACCGGCAGGATGCCGGTCGCTGGGCGGGTTGCCCGAATGCCAATCTCGGAGGTTCGGGCGAGCGATGTCGCGCGCCGGGTGCTAAAATGCGCTCTCATGAGCAGTCAGTTGGCCCGACATTTCGCCGCGCTGATCCTGATGGTCGGACTTTTCACGGTCTGCTGGGCCGCGCGTGCGGCACAAAACAGCACCGACGCTTCGAAAGATGCGGCGCCGGATCTCAAAACCTTCGTCGGCACGTGGAAAGCCAGCTTCAAGGGCGAGATTTTCGCCATGCTGGTTCTCCGGGAAGAGCGTGGCTCGCTGGCCGGCACGCTGAATAATTTCGACATCAGCGTAGATCAGGACGGAAACCTCAGCGATGGCACGCATAAGGACTCTGGCGACGCGCCGCTGCTCAATGCACACTTCAAGTCCGGTGCGCTGGAGTTCGTGGTGATGCAGAAAGATCAGTACGCGCCCTCGACGCAGTGGAAATTCGTTCCGAAATCCGCCGACGAGGGCGAGCTAACTGCGCTGCTCGATCATCAGGTGAACGCCCCGAAAGACATGGTCGTCAAACCCATCCGCATGGTCCGCGAACGCCCGTTGAAGTGACACATCGCCGGACTTGAGTGCGTGGTTATTCAAGAGGCGCTCCTGCGTCGTCTTGTCTATGGTGTGATTGCTTTTATCGGGATCGTGGGCATGGAGGCGCCAGCAAAAGCGGGCGGATTCGATCCGATGAGGATTCTCCGGATAACGCGGTGGCTCAGCGCCCGCTTCCCATTCTTCTGATTTGCGGCACGCGCGACAATGTCATTCCCTGGGGCACACCGAGCGGATCCACCAGGCGGCAAGCGGCCCGAAGGAACTTTGGGTCGTTGAGGGATGGGAGTTGCACCCACGGAATACGGCGAGCTCGTCATCCGCTTCCTCCGAGCCCATTCAAAGTTCCCTCAGGCGGCGGCCACGGGCTCGATGCGCGTGCGCGATGGGGATCGCAGCGGCGGTTTCGCCAGCAAATACAGCCCCGCGCTGGCAAAGCAGATGACCGCGACGATCGTAAAAATCTGGCTGTAGGTGTGGAAATGGTCGTAGAAGCGCCCGGCTAGATACGGACCGATCGCGCCGAGCGTGGTGCCGAGTGGCGTGGTGATGCCGAGCAGGGATGGATACACCTTCGGGCCGTAGTAATTGCTCAGGATGGTGGCCATGCATGTGAACGCCATGCTGAATCCCCAGCCCATCAGGATCGCGTAGGCGTACATCACGGCCGGCGTCACCGCATGGATCGCCAGCAGCGTTCCCGCGCCGTACAAACAAACGGCGACCGCCGAAATCCGCCGCGGTTCCACTCGGTCCCCGATCACCGCGACCGTGGCCTGCCCGATCATCGACGAAATCAGCACGATCGAAATCGACTCCGCGGCTTTTCCCGGCGAGTAGCCGAGGCCCTCCAGATGCAGCACGCCGTGCGCGATATAAATGAAGAAGCCCATGAAGAAACCAAGATAGGTAAAAATCAGCAGCCAGATCGTCGGCGTGCGGAAGGCTTCGCCGAGAGTCCAATCTTCCGTTGTTTTGTAAACCCCGTGACTTTCCACCACCACGCGCTCCTCGGGAAGCTCGGGCGCGATCGCGGCAGGGTCGCCATCGGGAAGCTGGCCCATTTGCGCCGGACTCTCGCGGACGAAAATTGCGGCGATCAGCGCCGCCAGGAGCGACATCCCCGACATCAGCCACCATGCCGCCCGCCAATCCCCGCCATCGCGCGCGATGGCTCGTTGCAGCGTGGGCACGGCGATGAACCCGCCGATTCCGGACGCCGTGAGCAGCAGTGACATCGCGCGTCCCCGTTTTTTGTGGAACCACCGCGCCACACCTACTTGTGGGCCGATCGTTCCCGCCAGAGCCACGCCGGAGCCGACGATGATCCCGAAAACGACGGTTGCCTGGCGGACCGTGTTCACGTGAGTCGCCATCAGGAATGCACCAAGAGACGACAGCAGGGCGCCCGCGACAAGGGTCGGCCGGATGCCCACCTTTCGAATGGAAAACGCGACGAACGGCCCGGGCAATCCGGCCATCAGGCTGAAGGCCGTGAATGCGATACCCAATTGCGCGCGATTCAGGTGCATGGCCTTGGCCATGTACGTGTTCACGACGCTGGTGCCGAACGTGGGAAAGCAAAAATTCAGGACGATGACCAGCCAGAAAAAGACCACGAGTTTCCAGCCGTAAAAACCCTTGGTTTGCATCGCGCGCTCCAGGCCCGGGGACCACTGCGAAAGCGCCCGCATGGTCCCCCCAAGGGACGATGCGTGTCAACTGCGCTGGGCACGCCGGGCTATTCGCGGACCGAGGCGGAACGGCCACTACGCGGGATTCAAATACTTCACCAGAACCACTTCGTTGTGGACTTCGTTATAGAGGAGCTCATCGACGAGGTCGCGCACCATGAAGAGTCCATATCCGCCGGGGCGCAGACCCTTCTGCTTGCGAATCTCGCTGTGCAGCATAGGGTCGTCTTCCGGATTGCTGACGGCCGCGTGGCTCAAATCCTCGATCCGGAATCCCATGCCGGTATCCGCGATCCGGTATTGCACCATGCGCTTGGTTTTCAGATACGAGATGCGCACTTTCTGATTCGGATCCAGCTTCCCGCCCCATTCGATCGCATTCGTCAGCAGCTCGCGGAATGCGAAGCCGACGTGCTCGCGGTCCTCTTCACTGAGCTCGGATTTGATTTGGGACATGAAGCCGGTAATGCGCGCGACGGCTTCGAGCTCGCACGGCACCAGCAGCTCGATCCAGTGCGGTACGGCGGAAATCACCTCGATCGGCGCACCGGAAGGTTTTGCAGAAAGCGCATCTTTCACCAGTTCGACGACGGCATGAGGCTCGAACGGCTTGCGAAAATAATGATAGGCCTGTTCGCGAATCGCACGCAGCATCACCTCGGACGTATCGTCGGAGGTCATCACGATCGTTCGCGGGTGCTTGGGGTTGTCGCGCAGGCGCGCCAGTAGCTCCAGGCCGTTCATGCCGGGCATCCACACGTCGGTCAGCAGCAGGTCGAACTCGCCACCGTCACGCAATTTCTTCAGCGCCGCGCTTCCGTCTACGGCGATGGTCACGTCGAAGCCCGCGTCCCCCAGGATGGTCTTCAGCATGTGGCGCGTCGCGCGGTCATCATCCGCAACCAGAATCCTCTTCATCGCTCTGTCCTCCGCGCCCGCTTCCCGCCGCTCGCACGACCGGCCTTCTGCCGCTTGGCCGCACCGCCTGCGATTTCCGCCATCCGCGTTTCGAAGGCAGAGAGTTTACCTTCAAACGACGCCAAAATCTTGCCCGCTTCGCCGACGCTTCCCTGTCGTCCCAGCGTCTCGATTTTGCGGATCCCGTCGGCGATGCCCTCACCGCCCAGCATGGCCACCGAACCTCGCAGCGCGTGCGCCGCGGTTGCCAGCGCCTGGCCATCTTGGCGCGCGATGGCCGCGCGGATGGCGGACATTCGCTTCGGCGTGTCCTGCACGAAAATTTTCGCGACGTCGCGCAGCATTTTCGGATTGCCGCCCACGCGCCTCAAGAGCTCCTGTTCGTCCAATTCGGCATCGCTCGTGGAAGGCTTATCGGCGGACAAGACGGGCACCGCTGGTTCGACGCGGCTCAAATCAGCAAGCGTGTGAAACAATTCTTCATCCTCCAACGGCTTGGCGATGTGCGCGTCGAAGCCCGCCTCGCGCGATCGCTTCCGCGCGGCGTCCGTGGCGTTTCCGGTGACCAGAATGGCGGGAATGTGCCGGCCCGTCGCCGCGTCCTGTTTTCGAATCTCGCGGACGGCTTCGAGGCCGCCCATCTCCGGCATTTCTTCATCGAGAATCACAGCGTCGAAGCGTTCCTTGTTGAATCGCGCCAGCGCCTCGCGTCCGTTTTCGACCGCGACAACCTCGTGGCCTTGCTTTTCAAGCAGCAGCGAAGTGATCCGGCGGTTCACAGGCGTGTCGTCGGCGAGCAAAATGCGAAGCCGCCCCACTGGCTTCAACTTTCCTTCGGCTTGGGGAAGCGCGGGAGAATCGACCGCAGCGGGCGGATTCACCTCGATCGCGGGCTCTTCCACGCGCGGCAGCCGAAACCAGAATCGAGTTCCGCGATCCGGACGATTTTCGGCACCAATCGTTCCGCCCCAGCGCTCGACCGTGATCTTGCAGAAATAGAGGCCCAACCCAGCCTTGCCGCCGCCTTCCTTGGCCTTGGCAAAAAGGCTAAAAAGTCTCGGAGGCCCGTCTCCGGTCGGCAGTCCCGGTCCTTCGTCGTCCACGAACGCGCGCACGAACTTTCCTTCGTCGATCGCGCCGAGCGTCACGGCCGAGCCGGCGAGACTGTAACGCAGGGCGTTCTCAACAAGGTTCGTGTAGATGCGCCGCAAACGCGGTTCATCGCCTGCCACGCGCCAGCGGCCCGGGAGATCCACTCTTAAATCCACCTCGATGCGCGCACCCTTCGCCGCGAAGGCCGCCGAGTAATCCGCCACGATCTGCTGCGCGCACTTCAGCAGGTCGGGGGCATTCGCTGGATCGTGCGCCGTCGCATCCTGGGCCGTCAGCTCCGCCGAAAAAGCCTGCAGGATCCCGCGGATCAGCTCCTCCTGATTGCGCGATTGCCTCTGACCGATTTCGATTAACTCTTGCAATTTCGCGGGAAGATTTTCGGCCGCGAGCAGCGAAAAACAGCCGCGCATCGCCGAAAGCGGCTGCGAAAGATCGTGGATCACGCAGTGCAGCAGGATTTCTTTTTTCTGGATTTCGCGCACCAGCCGTTCGTGCCCTAGCGCCGCATCCCGCGCCGTTTGCAGCAGCGTTGAATCCCCGGCAAATCGCTTCTGCGGATTTTGAATCAGCAGGATTCGCCGGCCAGCCAAGCGGAACGCCGAGGCTTCCAGCGCCAGCTCGCGCCCGCCATCGACCGTCTCGATCCAAGCGCCCGATTCGGCGCGCGCGTCCGCTTCTGAATTCCAGGACTCCTCCGCGTCGGGCAGAAAGCTTTCGAGAAACGTCATGCGATCGGTGAGCCGCACGCCCGCACCCGCGCCGTCTCCCAAGAGCAGAACGGAAAATCGCGTCGGTGGTCCGACGAGCTGAAACTGCGCGTCGCCCAAATACTCGAACGCAGCATATCCTTCCGATTCAAGCAAAGCCGAAGCGATTGATTCTGCGGACGTGGCAGTCGTTTCCTTGGGCATGGGCTGGGCGGAGAACTTTAAACCGGGACTGCTCATGTAGCAATCATCGTTTTCGCCAGCAAATCAAAGGCAAGCTCCACTCCCTCACCCGTCTTGGCGCTCGTGCGCACCACGGCGCCGCGCGCCCGTCCGCCGATTTCCGCCTCGCGCTCGGTGGGAATCTCCCATTCCGCAGTCAGATCGAACTTGTTCAGCGCGACGACATATGGCGTCGGCCCGAAATTCTTTTCCGCTTCCTCTTGGATTGCCAGCGCTTTGTCCAGGGTTACCGGCCTGGTCCCGTCAGCAACCAGTAAGTACCCTGACGCACCTCGCAGATACGACATCCGAATCTTCTGGTACTCGTCCTCGCCATAAAGATCCCACAGCATCAGCATCAATTCCCCGCCGCCCGCCGTCACAACTTTCTTGTCGATTTTCACGCCCACGGTCGTCAGGTAGCGCTCCGAAAAAATGCTCTCCACAAAGCGCTTCACCAGGCTGGTTTTGCCCACGGAGAAGGACCCCAACATGCAGATTTTCTTTTGAAGCATCGGCACGCGGCCCTAGCTCTTCGGCGGGATCGCCGCGCTCGATATGCGGAGCGTGACGCTGCGGTTGAACTGGCGGTTTTCCTCGTCCGTCTCGGGGCGCAGCGGGGAAGACATTCCCACGCCGATCGCCCGCATCGATTGCGGCGACACGCCTAGCCCCACCAGCGCCCGCATCACATTCTCAGCCCGCTGCTGGCTCAACAATACATTCGTAGCTTCCGCCCCGGTGCTGTCGGCGTGGCCCACCAGCTCGACGGCGGCGCCATTCGGCAGAGTTTTCAGGACTTTTTCAACCTCCTGCGCCGCCGCGAAGAGGTTGGCCCGCTGCCGCGGATTGATTCCCGCCTGCGCCACGTCGAACAGAATCACCGCCGAGCCCAGCGTGTTGAGCTTTGTGTCGTCAATGGCCGCGATCCCGGCGATCAGCGGCGCACGGTCGCGCATCGCGCGCGCCCACGCCAAGTTGCAGTCCCCGCTGGCATGCAGCACGGAATTCTGGACGGTCAGCGTGACTCCCGCCGGAGGCGCGAGTAGCGCCACCACCCGTTGCTCCACGATCGAGTCATCCAGGGCATAAAACGCGCCGAAGTGAAACGCCGCTTTCTGCGGATCCAGCCCCTGCTGCTGCAAAATCGCAGCCGGATCGGCGGCCAGCGGATCGCGCAGCCCCTGGATCTGGTAGCGTCCGCCCGATTTTGCAAACGAGGTGACCACGATTCCAGGCTGCTGCCGCAGTGCCGCCACAAAATTAGCCCATTTGTGATTTTGGTACCCCGCGTAAACCCACCAGCCGCCCAGCAGCACGGCCACAGTCGCTGCGGCGATGGCCACATACGGATGCGACTGCTTTTTCCGGTCGTGCCGGTACGACGCCGTCAGGCAAGCCACCAGCTCGGGCCGGAACGCTTCAAACGGCGCCGCGTTGCCGTCGAATTCCTCGAGTTCACGCGAAAACCGCCGATGTACTTCCTCCACCTTCTCCTTCAGCGTCAGCCGCAGTTCCTGCGGCGCCTGTCCGCGGATCACCGCCGCGATGATCGCCTGCGGTCCCTGCTCGATCCAGATCTGCAGCTGTCCCATCTGCAGACTGTCGAGCGAATCGCTCTGTTGGGTCTCGAACGAATCGCGCACGAAATCGCGAATCGCCGAAAGCATGCTCGAAACCATGTCCGCATCCTGCGTCGCCACAGCCGGGTCGACCACGTGCTGCAATACCAGGCTCGTCTTGAAATGAATAAGAAATACCTGCTCGACTCGGTAAACCAGGCTGTGCAGCAGCGCCACTTCGGCGTAAGGCCGGCCAATCCTCATCGCCTCGAATCGCCACTGCAACCCGCGAATCGAAAACGTGCTCTCCAGCACTTGATTGAACGATTCAACCGTCGAGCGAAAGACCTCCGCCACCGACCGCCGAATAGCCGGGCCCATTACCGGAAACAGCGCCTCGACCAGCACGTGCGAATCCTTGCGCACCGATTCGCGCACCGCCTCCTCAACCGTCGGAGTCAGTGCAGCGCTCAGCGCATGGTCGCCGCCCTGCGCGCGGCGCAGCTTGATCGCCTCGGCCACCACCGCGCTTACGTCCTGCGCGCGCTGCTCCGGGCTTTCCAGCCGTTCGCGCAGCGCCACGATTTCATGTTGTTCTTCGCTGAGTAAGAGTGAACGGAGTTCCTGGAGAGCTTTTTCGTCGTCGTGCGCGGAGTGTCCGGCGGCCGGAGAATCGACGCCGTTGGAGGGCTTGTCGCTCATGTGAGGGGCGGCCATGGCGTTCGCAAACTCGGCACGCGGCTCACGCGGGGATGCGAACCGTCAGCCGCTTGGAAAAACCTATTTCTCGGGCAGATTGAACTCGTTCTTCAGGCGCATGCCGAATTCGGTGAACAGATCGCCCAGTCCTTCGCGATCCGCCTTGTCCACGCGCAGCGCGGCTACTTCCTGATCGAGCAGCTTCTTCATGTCCCGCGATTTCTCGCCGATCTCGCTGGTCAGCGACTTCGATTGCTCCAGGATCCGCGCGCGCAGCTCGGCCGTGTCTCCCGTCAGCTGGTCGTCCAGGCTGCCCAGGCGCTTGTCGAAGGCCTTCGACGTGTCGCGCATCTGCACGCCGATTTCTTTCACCGCTTCGGCGCGCTCGGACTTTTCCGTCTTCAGCCGCTGCCCCAGCGATTCGAGCTCCTTCTGCACGAACGTCTCCAGGGTCTCGAATCGCTTCTTCATCTCATCCCGTAGTGATTCGGCATCCTTAATCAGGCGCTCTTCCAGCCGCCCGAAGCGCTTGTCGTAATCGCGCATCTGCGACCCGAACAATATGTCGCGGATCTTGTCGACATTTGCTCCCTCGTGCCCTTCCAACTCGGGATTGCTATTGGGACCGGATTTCGCTGGGGATGCCATTTTCTTGCCTCGTTTCGTACGAATCGCCGGCAGCTTGGAGACACGTCTGCGCCGCAGGTCCGGCTTTGCCATGCGCGCACCATACTATAATTCAGTGATTTACAGCAATTGTTGAATCTTTCAACCGGTTGCACCGAATATTCTGCCCGTGCTCGCCAGCCCTATTCCCCTACACGCTGCAAACCATAGGCCAGACAATTTTGACGAGCGAGTCACGGAGCGTAAGGCCCCTCTACGCGGCCGTGCAGGCGTTGAACAGATAGCGTCGCGCTAGTCGGGCGTGTTCCGGCTTGCAAACACGTCTGCCCGATCGAATCCCTTGGTGCGTCAATAGCGGCAGCTCTAGTCCTGTTTCGTGAACGAGAACTTGACGGTGCGTGGCGCCCCACCGCCACTGCCCTGACTACCACCGGCACCCTGACCACCGCCTTGTCCGCCGGCGCCGCGTGCCGGGCCTCCGCTGATCACCATGTCGTTGGTGTAGTGTTTGCCATCCTCAGCGAGTGTCCAGACGTCGTGAAACTTCATGCCGTTCGCCATGGTGGTATCGACAGTCAGAACGTTGCCTTCCATCTTGCCGGTGGCTTTCGCGCCGGCCCACATCCCGGTGTCCATGCTGACTTCGCTGCCGTCGGTTGGGTACTTGCGAAGGATGGTCAATTCCGGACCGCCGTTGCGGCCGGGCTGCAGCTCAGTCATCACGATCACTTTGCCTTCGAGCGCCAGTTTACGCGTCATCGTTGGAGTGCCCGGATCACTTTTCCAGTTCCCCACGAAACCCTCCGGGCTTTGCGCGAAGACAGGCAGGGCGATTATCAGAAACATTGCGCAGCACATCAGTCGCTTCACGGTGGCTCTCCTCGAATGTGGCTACTTCCGGTGAGATACTCTATCAGCCGTCAGCCTCGGAAGTAATCAGTAAGCTCACGAGATTTCGGCCAATTCCGGACAAGTTCGTGAAGGGACCCGCAGGCCCGGACGGTGGTCCAACAGGCATACTCCGCCCGTCTGCAGTGTTCCACGGGCCGCGCACGCGAAGCGTGACACAACCGGTGGGGGTTCGTCGCATTAACCGTCAAGGCAATCGGCCTGCCCGCGTTCTTGTAGCATTTTAATTCAGCGTGCTACGTTTACCCATGGCGTGGATCCCCGGACTAGCCGGACACGCCTCTACGGGTCGGTCACCCTTTCGCGCCCAATTTCCTGTATCTCCCGATTGAGGAATGCGCAAACTACTCAACGATCTGAGCATCCGAGGCAAGCTGGTGCTCTTGATCAGCGGTTGCGTGTGCGTCCTTACGGCCGCTGTGCTCACCGTCGTTTGGCTCCAGAGCGTGCGGCAGGTACGCGCAATCGTCCAGGACCAGCTTGCCGCCAATCGCCAACTGTTCGCCTCCGCCGAAAGGAGCCATTACCAGTCTCGCGTTTACAAGGGTACGGCCCTGGCCTCTTCTCCGGCAGTTGTTCGCGCTCTGGAACACAACGACCAAGCCGCAGCGTGCGCGTTTCTCTCGCGGCTCCTGGCCACTCCGCGGGTTGGTCCTAACGACGACGACCTCGATTACGTTTCGATCCGTCGTCCCGATGGCTCGATCCTGGCTTTCGCCGTCCAAAATCATCCGGTCTGCGACCCGCAGACCCTTTCCTGGCATCTCGCTGACGTTCACGAAGCGCTCTCGGGAGCTCCGGAAATTACGACGTGGACCGGGCCCGACAACGGTGTGTATCGCATTTTTGCATTTGCCGTCCGGGGCCGGGACGTGCCGCTCGGCTTCCTCAACATCGGCTTCGAAGAAGATGACGGCATCGCGGCCAGTGCAAAGCTTCGCTCCGGAGTCGACGTCGTCACCTGGCAGCAAGGCGGGAACAACCATGTTCACATCCTGGGGGTCAGCGATCCGAGCCTCCGCGCGCCTCTGACGGAAGTCTTCGCCCAGAACCCCGATCTGCAGCATCCTTTCGATTTCCGGGCGGGCACCGACGAATACGAGGTCGAAGAAGTCCTGGTGTCCGACACCGGAATGATCGAGCACAATCCCGCCGGCGTGCACATGGCGTTCCTGGAATCAGTTACGCGCCGCATGAGGCCCTTTCGGATTCTCGAGGAATTCCTGGCCGGGCTCGCGCTCGCCGCTCTCTTGCTGGGCGCCGGCCTGGGATTTCTCTTCTCCGGCCTGATCTCCGCCCCTCTTGTAAATCTCGCGGACGCAGCGCGGGAGCTCGAGCAAGGCAGGTATGAGGCGATCGAATCCTTCCGTTCCGCGCATGTGGACCGCTTTGAAGCCAGGGATGAAATCGGCGATCTTTCCCGTGCCTTCGTGGAAATGGCCCACGGCCTCAAGCAACGCCTGGCCATGTCCAAGTACATGTCGCGAACCACTTACCAGATGCTCGAACAAAACGGTTCAGCCAATCTTGCGGGCGAACGCAAGTGGCTTGCACTCGTGTTTTCCGACGTGCGGGGCTTCACCGCGTTCTCCGAAAACCGCGATCCGGCATTGGTCATCGAGCGCCTGAACCAGGTTCTCGCTCTCGAAGCGGATGTCGTGCGCCGGCACGGCGGCGACGTGGACAAATTTGTTGGAGATGCCATGTTTGCGTGGTTTTCCGGTCCGGCCCGGTGCCGCCACGCCATCGACGCCGCGGTGGAAATTCTTTCCGGACTCAACCGGCATTTTGCGGGTAAGGCGGGCACCGAGATCGGCTTCGGAATTCACGTCGGCGAAGTAGTCGTTGGCAGCATGGGCAGTCAGGATCGCCGCGACTACACGGCTATCGGACGCAGCGTGAACCTGGCCGCACGGTTGTGCTCGGCTGCCAAGTCCGGCCAAATACTGGTTTCCGAGGCCGTCGCGACCGAACTCGAGCAAACTCTTTCCCTGATTCCGCTCCCTCCCATCTCCGCGAAGGGTTTCATGGAGCCGGTGCGAGTGTACGAGGTCGATCTCGCGAAGCTATCGCCCGCCTCGGACCCAGTTGAGCCTCCCGTCACGACTCTTCGGTAACCTTCACACCATCCGATTAGACGGCAGCATTCATCGGGACTTGAGACCATCGGCTATCTCGGAGCGAGCAGTTACGTGACCTAAGGGTTTCCGATCAACGGTATTCGAATATACAACCGCAGAGAAGTACGGGGCTGAGGACGCCGACACAATCGAAGCCGAGTTGAGCAATATCGAAGCAAAACTCCCATGGAACTCACCGCAAATCATGTTACGTCGGCGTCGTAGGGGCTCGGGCCCCAAGGAATCCTCACAATGGTCGGTAGCGGAAGACCTTTCACGCTCGCAGACCGTATAGCGGGCGATATATAACTGAGTGGTTATTCGTCGGCTTCGACCTCCTCATAGGTGCTCGCCGCGATGGACGTCCTCACCGAGTTCTGGCACCACTAGTCCCACGCAAGAATTACCAGGGGCCCGGTACAAAGTTCGCGCTCTTGCGGAGCTTAGCGACGCGCATCGTGGCGAAGCTGCTGATTATGAACGCGGTGTGACTTCACCGATCGACGAAGCGTGCGCCCAAAAGCTTTAGTTTCAGGCGGCCCTCGGGGTTGTAAAACCCGCATACATCCACTGAATACTGTATCCGAGCAGGACCGGCAGCATAAATGCATTTGCACCTTACGGTTGGCAAGACAGGATGGCAAAAGCCGCGAGGCGCACGCCACATCTTGCCCTAGTCTGCGAGGTTTTGATGGACTGTTCCTGCTACCGACGAAATGGCCCACCCAAGACCTTCCCGACAATGCAAGCAACTGTCGCGCCTGCCGCACGTAAATTCCGAATTAAAATCTGAGAGGAGGATCCATCATGAAGACGAAGACTGCCGTAAAAGCAGGTTGGGGTTGTGGTTGTGGTTGCGGTTCAGGAATCTCTGTTTCTCTGAAGGTCTCTCTGAGCATTTGCCTCTAAGAGAGCCGTGGGCCAAGCCGTTTTGTCCGGCATCTCGGGGGCTCGCTACAACCCGGGCTCCCGAGAGCGCCGTGCTCCGTGAGGAAATCTCATGCGTTCACTGTTTGCCTTGACGAACCGGGAACTGGCGCACGATCAATTGAGACGGCACGGTACGATGCTGGCAATTGCGTCGTTGCTTGTCCTCGCGTGGCTCGCGTGGATGGTGCTGGCGCGCATCAACGTGTACGCCACCACCGATCAGGCCCGCGTGGAGGTTGCGCAGGCCGTCTACTTCGTCCAAGCACCGGTCTCGGGTCGCGTGACAAAAAGCAATCTTGAACTTGGACGGCCGGTTCAGCAAGGTGACGTTCTGATCGAACTGGAGGCCGACCCGCAAAAACTCCGCATCGAGGGAGAACAGGCACACCAAAACGCATTACAAAACCAATTGGCGGACCTAGGCCGCGAACTCAGCGCGCAGCAGAAAGCGCTCGTCGCCGAGGGCGCGGATGGTTCCCTGGCTGTCGACCAAGCGCGTTCTGCTCTCGCCGAGGCCCAGGAGACGGCGCGACTGGCGCAGGACGAGCTCAGGCGCAGAAGAGAACTGTTCAAGGAAGGTCTGCTGTCGCAGCTCGATCTCGAGCAGTACGAATCCGACGCTAGCAAGAAAAATATCGAGTTGGCCGCGGCACACACCGCTGTCGGACGCGCCGGGCGCGAACAACGAGTGCATGGAAGCGAACGGCAGGCCCGCATCGAAGAAATTCAGAGCAATATTGGACAAACCGAAGGCGAACTGGCTGCTTCGGGAAACAGCGTACAGCAACTCCAAAATGAATTGGGCCGGCATCAGATTCTAGCGGCCGGCGCGGGCCGCCTCGACGAGACAGTCGATCTCAAGCCAGGCTCATACGTCCGCGAAGGCGACCGCCTGGCGGCCATTGTTCCCGATGGCCAAATGCGAATCGTTGCGTATTTTGAGCCTCGTGCCGCTATCGGGCGCGTACAGCCTGGACAGACCGCTTGGCTGAGGCTGGATGGATTCCCGTCGGAGGAATACGGCGCAGTAATGGCTAAGGTAGGCAGCGTCGGAAGCGAGGTTCGCGATGGGCGTGTCCGCGTGGAGCTTGCGCTGCAAAACAACGGCCGAGTTTCTTTGCAACACGGTTTGCCCGGAACTTTAGAGATCGCCATTGAGCGTGTTTCCCCTGTTTCGTTTCTGCTGCGAAAAGCGGGCGGGTATTTCGCACAGCCGGCAACGCAGCCACCTGCCAGCGCCGCTGTCCCGCAAGCGACTTCCCAGGCGGCGTCCCCATGAGGGAGCGTCGTCAGCTGTTTGTCCCTGAAGTCGTGCAGACGTCCGCCGTCGATTGTGGACCTGCGTGCCTGAATGCATTGCTCAACGGGTACGGCCGATATGTGAGCTACGGGCGCTTGCGCGAGGCGTGTCAGACAAACGTCGACGGGACCTCCATCGACACCATCGAGAATCTTGCCAACCGGCTGGGCCTTGATACCGAGCAGATCGTCATTCCCGGTGACCATGTCTCCCTGCCCGAAGCTGCCGCATTGCCCGCGGTTGTTGTCGTTACCTTGCCGACTGGATTGACACACTTTGTCGTCGCTTGGCGTCGGCACGGCGATCGTCTGCAGATAATGGATCCAGCGACGGGGCGTCGATGGACGCACGTCGACGAATTCGCAAACGAATTGTACTCCCATGAAATGTGCGTGCCCTCCGATGCCTGGCGTGAATGGGCGGCGTCCCCGGAGTTCTCGTCTGCACTCAAGGCGCGAATAATCGCGCTCGGCATCAACCCACAGGAAGCCGCCAGTGTCGTGGCCGAGTTTCTGGCGGCGCCCAACTGGCTCCCGATTGCTTCGCTGGACGGCGGAGTGCGCATGCTGCAATCCCTCGCCCACTCCGGCACGTTCAAGAAAACGTCACGGCTGCTGCAACGAAACTGTCGGACAAATGCGGAGCTCCGCCGAATACTGGTCGCCACCACTCGGCGGGTTCTGGCGGCGCCACAGGACGCTCTTCGATTAATTCCCGCTGAATTTTGGAGTGTTCGGCCGGGAGATGAACCTGACCAACTGGTCGTGCGCGGCGCTGTTCTGGTTCGAGTCAAAGGGCTGAACCCAGGTGCCTTGGATGTGTCGGTATTGCCTCCCGAAATCGCCGCCGCCGCATCGGAGGGTTCGCCGAACCCGGCGCGCGAGCTGTGGGGACTGCTCAAGCGCGAAGGTAGCTTTACGCCGGCGATGGTCGCGGCGGCTTGCGTCGCGTCGTCGGTGGGAGTCATCTTGCAGGCCGTCCTTTTCCGGGTGCTGGTAGGGGCCGCCCATGAGCTAACGGGACAAGGTCAGCGCATTGCCGCAATGGGAGTTGTTATCGCGCTGTTGATCCTGTTGCTCGCAATTGACGTTCCAATTTTTGCAGCGTTAGTCGCAATGGGGAGGCGTCTCGAGACCCGTTTTCGCGTCGCGTTCCTCGAAAAGCTGCCGCGAATCGGTGAAGAATATTTTCACAGTCGGCTCACTTCGGATATGGCTGAACGCAACCACAGCGTGCATGCCATTCGCAATCTGCCAACACTGGCTGGGCAGATCCTGCGTTCGCTTCTGGAGCTGCTGTTCACCACGGCGGCGGTTATTTGCATCGACCCTCATGTTTGGTTTATCGCCATCCTTTTGGCCGTTGCCGCCGCGGGAATTCCGCTTGCTGCGCAACCTCTGCTGGCCGAATGCCAACTCCGCGTGCGCACGCATGCTGGCGCGCTGAGTCGCTTTTATTTCGATGCGCTGCTGGGAATGATTCCGATCCGCACGCATGTGGCGGACCGCGTCGTCCGCGACGAGCACAAAGGCCTACTGACCAAATGGGCTTCCGCTGGCCTGGAAACCCAAAAAATTGCCATCGCTTCCGAAGGCCTTCAGATGTTCACCGGATTTGGGCTTGCCGCTCTTCTCGTCCTCAACCACGTCTCCCGACACCCCAACTCTGCAGCGATGCTATTGCTGGCATTTTGGAGTCTGAATATACCCACGATCGGTCGGGAACTGAGCTCGCTGGCCGGAGAATACCCGCAATACCGCAACATCGTGTTGAGATTACTTGAGCCGCTCGGCGCGCTCGAAGACTCAGGCAGAACGACGCCGACTGAAGTTGCGATCGCAAGCTCGGAAAAACAGGAAGGCGTCGCTTTGAGCATGGCAGGCATCGAAGTGACCGTCGGGGGACATCAGGTTCTCCGAAGTATCGATCTACGGATTCCTCCAGGCAGCCATGTGGCGATCGTGGGTCCGTCGGGAGCTGGGAAGTCAAGCTTTGTTGGCCTCCTGCTCGGGCTGCGCACGCCTGCTTCAGGCCATTTGACCGTCGACAACGAACCTCTATCGCCCTCCGTCCTGAACAAACTTCGCCAGCAGACCGCTTGGGTCGATCCAACGGTGCAGCTGTGGCACCGGTCCCTGATCGACAACCTTCGGTTCGGGGCGACGGGCAGTCTCAATATGCCGATAACGAGCGCCGTCGACGAGGCAGGTCTCACCTCGGTGCTCGACAAACTTCCCGATGGCCTCCAGACCGGACTTGGGGATGGTGGCCTGCTCATTTCCGGCGGAGAAGGGCAACGCGTGCGGTTGTGCCGCGCAATGTTGCGGCCGGCAACACGCCTGGCGGTGTTGGACGAACCGTTTCGCGGCCTCGATCCGAGCTCGCGAAAGAGCCTTTTGGCGGCCGCGAGAGCGACTTGGGGGCACGCCACTGTGTTCTTTGTTACTCACGACGTCGCTGACACGATTGCGTTCGATCGCGTGCTAGTGATGGAAGGAGGAACCATCGTTGAGGATGGCGTTCCCGCGGCGCTTGTCAAATGCCCCCAATCCCGCTACGCGCAGCTGTTGCGATGCGAGATTGACTTGAAACGAAAGTGGCTGCACGAAGAGAAGTGGCGCTACTTCGAAATGCGAAATGGCTTCCTCTCAGAAGACCTCTTGCGACCGAAAGTGTTCAACGCAGATGAAGCGCCTGAAGAAGACGAAATATCTGTTCTTGACCAAGCCGTCCCGAGGCGTCGCGAGATGATCGCATGAGTATCAATCTCTGGCAAAGCTCTTGGCCCATGTCCGGTGCGGCAGAGGCAATGCAAGCACTCTCCGCGTTCGGCCAGCTTCCGGGCCGTCACGTCTCGTTGCCACAGGCACCCCGTTTCGAGCGCCAGGAAGACATACTCACCTGGGGCGTCTGGATAGAGTCCGCTGCGGCATCTTTAGGCCTCGATGCTAGCCGTAAGCCGGTGACGTATGGCGAAATGGAGATTTTGCTCCGGGACGGGCTGTCGCTCTTGCAGATTGGTTTCGACGGCGGCGCGCGTCTACTGGCTGTCTCCGGAGACGGCGGGGATACGTTGACTCTTATCCCTCCCAGCCTCGTGCCAGCTCGAATCTCTCTGGCCAAGCTGAAGACAGCCGTCGCTGTCTCTTTGGAGCGCGAGGTAGAGACGTCGCTAGCGGGTGTTTTCGAAGGCGTCGCTCTCGCCAGGGGCCTTCGCCACAAGGTACTGCAAGCGATGATCGATCAGCGCCTCAGCAACGTCCGCGTGGCGGAGCTATGGAAACTGGATCTGCCGGCTTCAGCGAAGTTGTGGACACAAATCCGCCGAGCAGGTCTGCCCAACAATCTGGCGGGTTTCCTGGTCGCTTACGGCGCTGAATATGGGCTCTGGATTTTGTCGTGGTTCCTTGTCGGCAAGTGGGCGTTGGAGGGCCGTTTCGATATCGGCTGGATGCTGGGCTGGGGACTGATGTTGTTCACGCTAATTCCGTTGCATATGTTTGCGATGTGGGAACAGGCCAAGCTGACTGTCTCGGGCGCCGCGATGGTCATGCGGCTCCTGTTAGAGGGCTCCTTCCGATTGAAGCCCGAGGAAGTGCGTTTCGAAGGAGTCGGACAAGTCCTCGCCCGCGTGTTCGATTCCGAGGCTTTGCAGGCGCTGGCCCTGAATGGAGGTCTGCTGGCCGGCGTTTCAATCATCGAATTGGTTGTCAGCGCTGGCATCCTTGCGATCGGCGCTCGAGCTTGGTTCGCCGCGGGCCTGCTGACACTGTGGGTCGTATTCACCTTCGGACTGGCGCTGATCTACCACCGCTGCCGCCGCGCTTGGACTGGAGCGCGGCTCGACGCGACACAGGAACTTACGGAACGCATGGTGGGACACAGCACGCGCCTGGTGCAACAGTCCCCGGAACGCTGGCACGACGGCGAAGATGAATCGATGGCCGAGTACGTGAAGAAATCGAGATCGCTCGATCGGCTGAATATTCTCTGCTTGGCTCTCGTTCCGCGTGGGTGGCTGGTCGCGGCAATTGCAGCGATGGCTCCTGCGGTCGTGTCGGAGTCGCAATCGGCGGCCCTCTTGGCGGCACAACTCGGCGCTATTCTTCTCGCCTACAATGCCCTGCACCGTTTCAGTTCGGCATTGGCGACCCTGTCGGGCGCCGCGATTGCCGCGGAGCGCGCGAGGGACCTTGTCGAAGCCGCGGGACGGGTCGAGTCGCCGGGGGATCCCGCGATCATACTCTCTACGCACGAATCACCGACAGGACCCCTGCTCGAGATGCGCGACGTCAACTTTCGCTATCCTCGTCGTTCGACGGATGCGCTTAAGGGCAGCGCACTGAAAATCGACCGGGGCGACCGGTTACTGTTACGCGGAGAGTCCGGAAGTGGAAAATCGACCTGGGTCGCGTTGGCCAGCGGTACGCGGCTGCCCGATTCCGGACTCCTTTTCCTGGGCGGGGTCGATGGAAAAACGCTGGGAGAACGCGTTTGGCGAAGACGCGTGGTAGCGGCTCCTCAATTCCAGGAAAATCACATCTTCGCGGGAAGTCTGGCGTTCAACCTCTTGATCGGACGCCGCTGGCCAGCGGAGAAAGACGATCTCGTCGAGGCTGAAACCGTCTGCCGAGAACTTGGCCTGGGTCCCATACTCGACCGGATGCCGGGAGGCATCATGCAGATGGTAGGCGAGACCGGATGGCAGCTTTCGAACGGTGAAAGAAGTCGTGTCTATCTTGCCAGAACATTGTTGCAATCAGCGGACCTGATTGTTCTTGACGAAACCTTTGCCGCGCTTGATCCCGAAACCGCGCGCTTGGCGATGCAATGCGTGCTGAGTCGGGCGAAAACCGTAGTGTGTGTTGCGCACGTGTAATTTCCTCGGTTCCTTGAGCACAGGCGTCCGTCAACGATCGTCTTACCTCGTGATGGAGACTTCGCACTCACGTTCCGCAGCTTTTTCTTCCTTCGCTGGCCTCCTTGCTCCCGAGCCTTTGGTCGTCAGACAACCACAGCTTGCTCGGGTCAAGGAGCCGGCATTGTTATGGAATCGAAGGTCGCAGTACTCACTTTCTTGGTTGGCGCGTCAAATAGCTCTTAGTTTTCAATCCTGTCCTGCGGCGACGGAGGGAACGCCCATGTCTTCCACGTTGGATTCGTTATTCGATCAGTATGAGCGCGGCGCAATGACACGGCGGCATCTTGTCCAAGCCTTGGCCGCATTGGTTTTGCCGGCGACGGTCTTGGCGCAGGATGCCGCCCCGGTTCCCGTTCCGATTGTTCGCGGCCTGGGTGTCAATCACATCGGCCTCACGGTCAGCGACATTGAGCGTTCCTTCGTTTTTTATCAGAAGTTGTTCGGAGTCACAAAAGGCTGGCCGGCAACGAACGCAGGGACTGGCATTCACCTGGATTTCCCGACCGGGTATATCAGCGTCGATTCCGTTTCTGAACAAAAGGGGGTCATCACGCATTTCTCCGTGTCCGTAGACCATATCGATCAAGACTCCGCGAAACTCCTGGCGGATAAAATTAACAGCGAACTGCCGGATGCCAAGGCCAAAGCCGCTTTTCAGGCAAACGACGGGGTATCGACCGTCAATCTCCTCGATCCCGACGGCTTTCACGTACAGATCTCGCCCAAAGACGGGCGCTGAACGCAGATGTCGACGGCCTCTAGAGCGGGTTCGAGCCGGCAGCGGCAAGCTGGTCGAATACCTTCGTTCAGCTATAGCCTTCCAGTACCTACGGTACGGTGAAGCATGCGTTGCAACTACGCCGCGTTCCCTTCTATACTACAGATTGGAAACGGCAAAATGGCCACGCTTCAGACGAAGGTCGGGCTATTGAACTCGTGGAAGGAAATCGCTGCGTACTTGGGACGGGGTGTGCGCACGGCCCAGCGCTGGGAGAAATACGGCTTGCCGGTAAGGCGCCTGGCTCCCGGCCCTCGCGCTTCCGTTATTGCCGACGCCGGCGAAATCGACAAGTGGATCCAATCAGCGAAGTCTCACGGCTTCGACGCTGCGGATCCGGTCGAGCCGGATCTTATGCCCGCGGCCACGCTCGCGCCGATCAGGGAATTTCGGTCGTTTGTCGACGGGCATGACGTTCTGGAGAACGGCAGAAATCGCCTGGCACAGCTGATTGCCAACGTTGCCCGCCTCAAAGCGAATTGCGAACGAGCATCTCAGTTAGCCCGCTCGATCAACTCCACCAGCAAACCCTCCGACCGCGTTTAGTATTTTTTTCTGCCCGGGCTCAAGTATTTCGCTTTCCGTTTTGCCTGATTCACCCGAGCCTTGTTTCGCAAATGCCGGTTAACATGCTTCCTGGGTTCAGAAGAAATCATTCCGCGCGACTGAGTCCGTCCGCACGCGAAGGGAGCGAGCGAATGTCGGCAAGCGAATACGGAAGCAATTATTTTTGTGTGCTGCTCGAGCCCTCCGAGGAGAACCGGCCCGGCGACTCGGTTCTTCTCCATGCCGACGCGATCGACATCGACGCGTCCGGCACGCTCAAATTCACGAGCCTCGGCCGGCGTGCAGTCGGCGCCGATCCCCACGCGCAGAACAAAACGAAGGAAGCCAAATCCCAGGACAACGGCGCCGAAAAAACCGAATCGAAAGAAGGAAAAGACGGCAAAGAGGGGAAACAACAGGACGGCATGATCTATATGGCCTTCGCTCCCGGCACCTGGAGGGTCGTCTACGCCGCAAAGCTTCAAGACGGCACGCCTGCGTCGGTCGAACACTGGAACGCCTCAAGCGGAAAGCCCGAGCTGGCCGCGGTGCCTGCACGCAGCGGCGCCGAAGGATTCACGCAACCCAGAAACGGCGGTTGACCGCGAATGCGCGAAGAAATTCCCGCAGTTTTCGCCCTGGCGAGTTCCGTCGCGCGCGCTACAGAGCCTCCCTCCCGGTTTTGATATCGTGCCACTATACGGATTAGCGCTTACGTCCTCGTACAGGGGGTAGCCGATATCCGATTACGATGTACGACGAATGTCCGAAAGATCCGCCGTCCGGCATTTCGCATCTTGAGCCGGGAGAGATTGGTGGGCCACTAAATCTGATGCTGGTTCGCTGCCCCCATTGTGCCGCGATCATTCATCTGGACGATACGGAGAACTCTCCCTCGATAGTCACCTGCTGGATGTGCACGTCTGTCATCGAGGCGCGCCCACGCTCCGCAGGCGACGGCCCGGCGACGCTCACCTCGCCCTCTTCAACCCCGCGCGAAAGGCCCAGCGCGATCGGGCTGGGGGACTCTTTCTTTCCGGAAGCCCACAACCCTGAGCTGCCGAGCGGCGAACAGATCAAGATCCGCGTCGTCAGCGGCCTTTCGGAAGGCAAGGAATTCGATCTTACCAAGTCCATCACCACGATCGGACGATTGGGTGGCGGCGCGGACGTGGAAATCGACGACCCGGAAGTTTCGCGCTCGCATTGCGCGCTGGAAGTGAGGCGGGACGGCATTCTGCTGCACGATCTGCGCTCGCTAAACGGTACATATCTGCGAAATTCCCGCGTCTCGGTGGCACGGCTGGATGGGCCGTCCAGCTTTCGAATTGGAGCGTCGCAGCTGCAAGTGCGGACTACTTGACAACGTGGGGTTTGAAGCCTTGCGCGGTCAACTTTTGTGCCGCGTCGTCCGCTTCGCTTGACGTCTTGTACGGCCCAACCTGCACGTGGTAGGACTGAAGCTTCCACAGCATCGTCTTGTGGATGCATATCGCGTGAAATCCCATCTGAGAAAGCCGCTGCACCGCGTCATCCGCCCATTTCGCGTCTTTGAAGGATCCGACTTCGAGGTAGGTTTCGACGCTCGAGTCCGGCTTCACTGGCGATGCGGCGGCGGAGCCAGAATCAGTCGGCGATGCCGCTGGCTGCAGGAGGGCCGGAGCCGGTGCCAGGGCCGCCACGGCGACGAGGCTGACGGTCTGAACGGTCGCCGCAGGGTGAATCGCCGCAGGGGAAACTCGTGATTCGTTTTTCGGCGCGCTCGGTTTGGTTTTGACCTGCGCCGATGCTACCTTCGCGACCGGAATCTTTTTCTTAGTCGGCTCCGGATTCGGCACGTCCGGTTGCGTCGCACTGTCCCCGGCCGCCAAACCTGCGCGCGTCGCGTCAGTGGACGGATCGTTGGACGCCGGGTCGGCAACATCCGCATTGAGGCCGGCCGTGTTACCCGCGTTTTCGCGAGGCACTTTACCGCTCGAGGCCACCGGCACATCGGCCGAAGTCAGCACTGCCGCCGGCGACGGCGCTGCGATGGAGCCCTCGGCGCCTGGATCCGTCGGCGGCACGATCGCTTGCGACATTGCTGCATCATGCTTGCTGAACTTGCCGGCAACGGCGGCGAACAGCACCAATCCCATCACGGAGATCACACCCACGGCCGCGAACTGCGCGAATCGAAGCTTTCTAATCTCTTGAGGCGTCGTCGCAACAACCCTCCTAACGAGTTTCTTGCATTCGATTTTCGCCAGCATACCCACTTGCCGGGCCACGCGTTGACCTTTGGCTCCGAATTGGATCAGATGCGGCTGAACGACGTGCCATTTATCGGATGCCGATTTCACGATCGCGCCCACATCCACGTTAATGGCAGGCAAGGCAACCGTGCGCGCGGCGGAGGCGCTGGCCGAGGCTGGCTTGGCTAACGCCGCTTCCAGTTCATCGACCGATTGAAAGCGGCTCTCGGAATTCTTGCGCAGGCATTTCAGAATGATTGCCTCAAGCCCGGGCGGAATCGAGGCCATGATTTCTGACGGCCGCTTCGGTGAGTCGTGCAGCTGCTTCACGGCGATGCCAATCGTCGTCTCGCCCGTGAACGCCTGCGCGCCCGTCACCATTTCGTACAGCAGCAGCCCGAGCGCGTAAATATCGGTTCGCGGACCCATCCCTTTCAGCTCGATCTGTTCAGGCGCCATGTATTCCGGCGTTCCCGCGATGGTCGTCGTCGAATGATCATTTTCCTGGGAATGGCGCGCGATCCCGAAATCCATGATCTTCACCACACCGGAGGAATCGATCATGATGTTCGCGGGTTTCAGATCCCGGTGCACAATGCCGTGCGCGTGCGCTTCCCGCAAACCGGCGCAAATCTGCCGAGCAATCCCGATCGATTCGCTTACCGAGAGCGCTGCGCCGCGCCGCAGCCGCGACAGCAACGTCTCGCCGCCGATGAACTCCATCGAGATGAAGGAAGACGCCGGAGAACGATAGAGTTCGTGTATCCGGCAGACATTCTTATGCGTAACTTTCCTGGCGAGGCAGACTTCCTGGCGAAGTTCCTCGCGCATCTTGGGATCGGAGGCGACTTCGGGCTTGAGCAGCTTTAGCGCCACGATTTCGTCCGTTTCGAGGTCGCGTGCCTTATAGACGATGCCCATACCCCCGCAACCGATTTCAGACAAGATTCTGAAACGCGCGGGAATGCCAGCCGGCTCCGCGCCACGTTGGGCCGCCGTCAGGATGTGCGGGACGCTCGCCGTCTCGGACGGGCGCATCTCACTTCGGCGTGTTAGGGCTGTATCCATTTCCTGTTTGTCCGATCCAAATTCGAAGTTCTGGATGTGTCCAATGTATCCGGTGGCAGGAATCGGCCCAATAGACAAACCGTAGTGACCCCCCTAGTACTCTGGTTTTCGGTCGGGAGATTCGTGCCCAGGTAGGATTCCCCACGTGGATCCTGGAAATAGGACGCCCGTCCTATAGAGGGCGCCGTCGGCTGGTGCGAGAATTTACTCGGTGGAACGAAACGACGCGGGATAGGTTTCGAGCCAATGGTTGGCGTCGAGACCATGAGGAAAATGATGGACCGAGGTAAGTTGGAGGCACCCGAGCCGAGCGATCACGAGATATTCCGCGAAAGCATTGCGGAATTGGACCGTATCGTCAGGGGCAGCTTCCGGACGACGGCGGTCCAGATCGCCGCTGCCATCGCGGCGATCGCCGCTCCTTTGATTCTCGGCGGAGTAGCCGAAAAAGATCACATCAACATTGCAGCGATAATCTACGCCTCCTTGTTTGTGATACTCGCGCTACAGATTCGGGATCTGTTTTGCCACGGTCGAACCGCACTGGTTCGCGAGCGGCTATCCAAACAACTGAAAGCCGCGGTGGTGCAGCGGATTCGCGCCAACAAACTCTACGACCTGTCGATCCTTGATCCGTTGACCGGCCTCCACAATCGGCGGTTCGGCGAACAGCGGCTGGAGGAAGAGCTCGCACGATCGGAACGCAACGGCGATCCTCTGGCAGTGCTCCTGTTCGATCTCGATTATTTCAAGGAAATCAACGATCAGTTCGGACACGCCGCCGGCGATGCGGCCCTGAAGGAATTCTCGCGAAGACTGAAGCGCGCGATTCGCGCGTGCGACGTGCCCGTGCGAATCGGTGGGGACGAGTTCCTGGTGATCCTGCCGGAATGCCCACGGGAGAAGGTCGACAAAATCCTGGAGCGCATCGGAACGCCAGAAATCCGGCTCAATGAAGATGTGATTTCAATTCGATACTCGGTTGGCCGGGCCCACCATCAGGTTTGCGATACGACCGAATCGATGCTGCATCGGGCGGACCAGGTCCTATACGCGGAAAAGGCCTTGCGGCCCCCAAAGGACGGCGTCACGAGCCAGGCTTCGGAAATCAAACCCCGTCGAGCATTGGTCTACGACGGCCCGCCATCGTTCCATTCGAAGCGCTCTCCGGATAACTAGCGCGGCTGGACACCCGGCTTGTCTTTAAGACGCTCGATGGCGGCCTTCGCTTCGACTTGATTGCTATATACGCCAATCAATAATTCAGCTTCATTGGCTCTGTCCGGTGCATGGACATACCACAGCAGAAAAACTGAATCCACAAGAAGTTCCTCACGCTGATTATAAGACAAGGTCCGTAAAACGACTCTAGGTCCTGATAAGTTCTATAAAGGGAGGAGTCAAGAAAAAACACTTCTCCGCCGGGCCGCTTACCGACCCCTCCCCTCCGTAGTTCTCAGCGAGCAGCAAGCGACAGCACATTTGTTCGCCGGGGCAATTGGGCTATTCAAGAATCCCACGAGCCACCGAGCGAATGCCTTCAGTGATCCTCACGAAGTGGTTGATCTCGTAATGTTCGCAGATTACCTGTTACGGCTAGTTGAAGGCCGGGCATCGGCTCCAACTCCAACTACGGTTTGAGCGGGGTCTGACATGATTTCTGACATGATTTTGATTTCATGTCCGTAACTCATAGAAAATAAGCGGGTGAGCCTGTAAGCCGGAATCGCCCGCCGAGATTGACGACACGTAACTTACTGATTCCATTCAGGCGGAACCTGTCAATAACATCAATTTGGTCAGGTTGGACAGGTTTCGTGTCACAGTTATGTCACAGTGAAGAAGCGGAGCTGGACCCGACCGTGTGAAGCTGCATTGAACCCTTGTTTTGCCCGGCAAAACATGGACTTTCTAATGTATCCTTGTTTTGCTCTTGGGTCATAAAGTAAAATAAGAGAGACAAGGTCAGTCTCTACTTAGCTCTGACTAAAACAAGGCATCCTTTCAGGTGCCCATATTATGCGGACCGGTCAAACCGTAAAACAAGCGACAGGTTACTCTGCATTCATTCCCGCGGGCCTCCCCCCCGTCCCGCCCGTAAAAATCGACCCAGAACTGACGCGATTACTGTCCGACGCGGACTGGGCCTTGGGACGACTGGACGGAATCGCTACCGTTCTTCCAAATCCAGACCTCTTCGTTTCGATGTATGTGCGCCAGGAAGCGGTCTTAAGCTCGCAGATTGAAGGAACGCAGAGCACCCTTGAAGACGTGCTCCAATTCGAAATCGATTCAAAAGGCCAGGATTTTCCGAAAGACATCCAGGAAGTCGTCAACTATGTAGGCGCCATGAATTACGGCTTAGACCGGCTGAAGACGCTTCCCTTAAGCTTGCGTCTAATTCGCGAAATTCATGCCAAACTGCTCACCGGGGTTCGCGGCTCGAACCGCACGCCAGGTGAATTTCGAACGAGCCAGAATTGGATCGGGCCAAACGGATGCACGCTCGCCAACGCGACGTTCATTCCACCCCCCGTTCCTGAAATGCTGACAGCTCTCGATAATCTCGAAAAATTTCTACACGACGACTCACTCCCGCTCCTCATTCAATGCGGGTTGGCGCACGCGCAATTTGAGACCATTCATCCGTTCCTGGATGGAAATGGTCGCGTCGGAAGGCTTCTCATCACGTTCCTGCTATACCAGAAACGCGCGCTCGAACGACCGCTGCTCTATCTCAGCCACTACCTCAAACAGCACCGAGCAGAATACTATGACCGCCTGACGGCAATTCGCAACGATGGTGACTGGGAAGGCTGGCTAAAATACTTTCTCCGCGGCGTCCAGCAAGTGGGTCAAGAAGCTGCCGACACCGCGCGAAACATTCTACGGATAAGAGAAGAGCATCGCCACCTATTAACCGAGAAACTTGCGAAGGACAAACTCGCGGCGACACCGTACGATTTCGCCTTCTTGGAGCACTTATTCCAGCAACCCATCGTGACCGTTCGTTTAGCCGAGCAGCACTTGAATTGTGCTTTCGTCACCGCCAGTAAAGTAGTCGAACGATTCGTCAATCTCGGCCTACTCGAAGAGATGACCGGGTTTCAGCGCAACCGACGATTTCGATATGCTCCTTATCTTGCACTGTTCGAGCCTTCTCGGACCCAAAAAGGGAGCCCATGACGAAACCAAACTCCCTGGTCAATCCTGTTCACTTTGAGGATTTTCACGGTCGCCAATTCGAGCGGCTCGTATTTGCTTATCTGCTACGAATAGATCGCTGGCGCACGCTCGAATGGTACGGACAACAGGGATCGGATTCCGGGCGAGATATTTGGGGTCTGAGAGACGACGACTCGCCCTCCGGTCAGAGTGTCTGCATACAATGCGCAAATCACAGAAGACTATCTCTCGCCAAAATTAAACAAGACATAGCGCGGGCCATAGCCGCCCCTCACGGAGTTCCCAGCAGATTCATCGTTGTCGCAGGTCGGCCCCTCTCCGCACAGTTGCGCGATCAATCAAAACGCGCCGCCAAAGAAGCCGGCATCATGGAGTACGAGGCGTGGTCAAGCGAGGAATTTGAGGAACGCCTGCGCGCACACGCCGAATCTTTTCTCAAGAGATTCATCGATGGCGCTCCGTTTCCCGACTCTCCTCAAGATCTTCGTATATTTGTGAGCGCATTGAGTCCCACGGACGATAATGAGATTCTATCTCTCATAGCCCGCGAATTTCCCGGCCCACCTGACTTCGTCAACACGAAACATCCTCCCCTAGAATCCACTTGCGCGCGCACTTCTGGTGACACTTGAATTGGTCGTCGCCAAAATGGCAAGAAGGCTGCTGCCCCCTCCCTAGTTCGCCAACGAGCCCGGACGCGGACGCATCGTCCAGTGAGCCTGTAAACCAAGCATCTCGTACCAAAATTTACCGGGATCGGATCACGGTAACCCAAATAACATCAATAGGAATCGAGGCCTGAGTTTGCAGATTTCTCCCTACTGGAGGTGATTAGTGTCACAGTTATGGCACATTCCTTCAAAAGCATGCCCGTAAGTCACAGAAAATAAACGGATGAGCCTGTAAGCCGGATTCTAACGAGTGGCATTGCAAACACGTAAGTTGCGCGTTTTCAATGGCCGCGCTTCACGGGCGACGCCGAAAATCGTAGCCGGTGGCGGGATTTCTGTTAGGTAGCTGTTAGGTCAATCCCCCTTGTTGCGAGGGCGCGCCACCCTTAGCCTCCGGTGTAGTATCCGTTATGATGAAAAACGTCCTTCTGCCACTCTTAGCAGCGCTCACAATTTTTGCGGCGACCATTGCTGCAAAGCCAAGCGACAAAGCATGGCTCGATGCGAAAGTTGTGTCTGTCGGTCATGTTTCGAATGACAATGGACAACAAACTCCAACCGTGACCGCTGTATTATACGACCCAGAAAACTCCAATCCTTTTGCTCGCAAGATTGGATTGGTGATTACCTTGCAACCTTTCTCCGGCAAGTCAAAAGTAGACCTAAGCGTAGGTACAACCCTCAAAGCGTACAGGTCGGGTGAGACCAGCACAATCTATGGCTTCCTCGTGATTCGATTTGTAGACGACAAAGGACACGAAAAAAGCGAACTGCACCCCATATTGCAGGAACTAGATCCGAGCGATGCGCCTTAACGGCGGTCATACCACGTCCACACTCGATTTGCCTTACGTCAAAGTGAACGGCTCACCACCATCCCGTAGTGCTCGTGGGTCGCACGTTTCGGATCGAGTGTGTCCGAGTCGGAGACTGGACGTTGAGCAGAGCCCACATGATGAGCCAGAGCACGGCCAAGGGCACGAGTATGATGAGTGGCAACCACCAATGGTCGATCAAAGTTTCCACGACTTCTTGGGTGCGATGTGCAGGTAGGGTTTGAATTGTGCCTCAGCGACAGGAAACTGGTCGATAAACCATTTGGCGGTTCGGCCCTTATCCTTGATAGCTTTCATAAAAGCATCGGGGTCGCGCGGTGTGGCTGCGGTTCCCTCTTTATAAATAATATTCGCAACCCTAAGATCGTTTCCCTGTTTGAAGATTTCATCAATGTAGGCCGGAATTTCTTCATGAAAAAGAAACGGGGCCTCCGCGGTCGCTGCGCTGAAACTCAATAGTTCATCGAATTGAGGATCAAAGTCCCGGCATACTCTCTGCAACATCTTCACAACCTCTTGGTACACCTTCAAGCTGCGTTCGTAGTTCTCTCGTTTCAGTCTCAGATGGTTGTCCTGCCACTGCCGGTAGGCGATCCAGACCGTGATACAAGCTATGAGCGGTGTCAGCGCGGCTTTGAAAATCGAGAGAATGCTGCACATGGTTAGATCGATGCCAGCGCCCACAGCACCTTGGCCGCGGCGCGCCTCAGTAGGCTACGGATTCCGCGAGCCGGAACCCCGCCAACGAAAGGGCCGTCTGGGTCGTGTACAATGTCCCACCGAGAAAGCAGCTTCGCTTGACTCTCATAAACGCCCGCTATCATTCCGACCGCTCCGTGTACGCGGAATGAATCTTTGGGTTTTAGGCTCGGCCAGTCAACCAGCGTCCAAATAATATCGTCGCCGGTGCGACCCATCCCAGTGGTTTCAGATGTGTAGTACTTCCATTCGTCCATATCATTGGATTCTTGATAAACGCGGAGCCAACGGCTCGTGGAGGAGATTCTCTCGCACAATTCGGAGTGCTTGGACTTGCAGAAAGGTTTCCACGACTTCTTGAATCCATAGATGAGCCCCACAATTATGAGTCCTACAAAAATCCTTGCTAACAATACGGAGTGGTTTTTCAGGGGCGGGAAAGCCTCTTTCAGTATTTCGTAGAAGTCCTTCATGACGCGGACTGGGATTCTCGAAGGTCTTTCACTTCGATGTTGCGCTGCCTCAGTATCGAGATAGCCTCGTCTATCCCCACCGTTCGATCCGTGAAGTAAATCACGGCGCGCATCTTCCCTTCTGCGCTAACGTCCACATGCATACGTTTCTTGAATTGATAGAAACTGGGGATATAGTGAGATTTCAGCGCATCCAGCAGTTCTTCCCACGCCTCATTAGACAGGTTGCCTTCAGTTAGGACGATCCCTTGTTCGTTGACGTGGGCAATCATGAGAAAGGAAACGTATCGGTATTGTCGGCGGAAGTCAATTCACCAAGATTCAACTATCAGAGTCCCAAATCCTGCTGAATCACCGCGCGCAGCTTGTCGTCCAGTTCGTTGCGAAGGATCACAATCGCGTTGGCGGTGTACTGCCAGCTGCGTTCCCCGATCTTCATTTTCTCCTCCCCCGCTTCCCAAACCGCAAGCTTTCCAATCACATCCCATTCTTCCGTTATCCCGTGCCTCTGGATCGCACGAGCCACGAATATTCTGTCGCGGATGACTCGTCGGCCTCGCCAAACTGCCAGCAGCAACTCATCATTTATGCCGACCGACGCTTGTGGTCGCGCCCGAATGATTTCCTCAGAGGCTTGAAACAGTCCGTCCAAGAGATCGCGGTATTCCTGTTTCTTGTTGTCCATCGACCATTGTCTGTGCTGCCAACGCCACGATATCCAAGGCGTGAGAAGCGCGCCGATCACCACGCCGACCAAAGGCCCGATGACGTTCCACATTGCGAACACCTCCGCGGTTGAGTTCACCATGTCCATCCTCATAGGCTAGCTTTCCTGTCAGAAGTATAATCTGCTGGTGACCGAGTTTTCCGTCAGTACCTTGGCATCCACCACCGGCTTTTAGGGAGGAAACTTGTGACTCTTTTCGCCGGATTCAGGTGCGCATATGCGCATGATCTCAATGAGAAGATTTTTGTCGTTTGCGCGGACTCGCAAGAGACCGTCGATATGCCCGATGGTAGTTCGTATCGCGTCGCCCGGCAGAAGATTAAACCGAGGAAGTGCGGAAATTTCGAGATAGCGATGGGAGGGTCGGCCCAAACAGGAGAATTGCTAGATGCTTGTGTTGACCGCATAGAGGAACGCGTAGCCGGATTTGCCGGGAATTCAATTCCCGAGTTAAAGAGATTCGTCTCCAAAGAACTGCTCGATTTCGGCAGGAAGGATGCGAAACTCTACTCGAAAAAATCCAGAGCGGTGGATTGCATCGTACTGGCCCGTTCACTCGCGGGAGATGTCGAATGTTGGCGAACCCGAGCGGCGCAATTAGTCCCGGTAGAGCGAAAGGTGCTTATCGGATGGAACGAAAATCTATATGAGCATGTTCTTGATCGCCTATACTCGGATGTCGGTCCGTTACTTCCTCCGCAGCAGGCAGTTCTCCTAGGGATGCACATTCTTAAATTGGCCGAAGATACGTCCAACTATGTGCGTGGTCCCGTGACTGTGGTTGTCGCGCATCGCGGCACGATACGGGAACTACCCTCAGAGAAGGTGAAAACGTTTCAAGAAAGAATCGATTTATTTCGCGCACAGGTGGATAGTGTTCTTCTTTCTCTGGCCGATCACACGCTTCGTCGCGGCGCCTACGAATCAAAACTCGATGAATTCAAAGCGACAGCCTTACAGCTAAGAGATGATTATGTTCAAGATTCTGCCCCCAAATCTGTCGAGGAGATCATGTCCCGGGACGATGTGATACCGGACTTTCCTGTTGGCGGGGTCATTTACCAACTGAAAGTCGATGGCGCTCCCGTCGTAAACGAAAATCCCGCAGATGTTGCCGCGTGGCAAAAGAAAATCGAGTTTCAGAAAATCCTAGGCGGCGCGGGACCGATTCGACTGACCTTACACTGCAAATGCGCCAAAAGCTTCGAAGTCGAATCCCCGAACATCCAAATGGTAGCGCGGCGCGAATTCGAATGTGAATGCGGAGCAAGAAATACCGCTACAGGCATACGAATGGAAGATGTGCGCTTGAAGATGGCGGAAGACTCAGCTCCCAGAATCGTTGTCACGGAGACTGATATTTCTCTGTAAGCCCGGGGACCTGCCGGTAATTGTGTGGATCGAGCGAGCGTCGAATGAAGCGAAAATGGAAGAAGAGAATAAACGATCTTCGGCGATACACCGATCTCAGCGCGCTCTTTTATCTGCTTGGGGAACGACAACTGACCCTCCGAGACCCAGCACACTGGGACGACAAGAACGACAGCTATTACCTGAGCTTGTACAAGGAGAGCAGCAAGGATTTGAAATCCGTTCTCGCTCTGTGCTTCGTGACGTGTTCCGAGCGATACCATTTGTGGCAGGTATTCGGAGCTGGTCGGAACGGGGTGCGGATTCGATTCAAGAGTGCAGAATTGTTCAGGGCGGTAAAAGACCAACCGGGCCTGCGAATGGAGCGCGTGCGGTATAAATATCTGCAAGAGATCGAGGACGTGCCGATTCGGCAATTTCCTTTCGTGAAGCGACACGGTTTCATAGATGAGAGCGAATTTCGGATGGTGTATGAATCTTCGGATACGATTTCCAAGTTCGATATACCCATACCACTATCGTGCATTCGCAACATTAAGCTAAACCCGTGGTTGCCTCGCGATCTGTTCTCGCACGTGAAGAAGGCAATCCGAGGGATTGATGGGTGTAGCTCGCTGGACATTTTACATTCGCATCTGATCGACAACGAACAGTGGAAGCGCGCCGGAGATAGGGCTGTCGCCAAATTATGACCGAGTTTCGTATCGGCACCTCCGCGTTCACGGCTGTGGGCTGGAAGGGTTCCTTCTATCCCGACAAGATGCAGCCTCGTGACTTCCTGACGTACTACGCCACGAAATTCGACACCGTCGAAGTGGATTCCACCTTCTACCATTCCCCACCGGCCAGCACCGTCATGGGCTGGAACGCGAAAACACCCAAGGGCTTTGTCTTCGCATTGAAAATTCCGCAGGAAATCACGCATGAAAAATGTCTCGTAGGTTGCGACTCTGAATTTACCGGCTTCTTGAAAGTAGCCGACTTGCTAGGCGACAAGCTTGGAACCCTGCTGTTCCAGTTCGGCTATTTCAACAAGGATGCGTTCGCGACGGGCGAGGATTTTCTGGCTATATTGAAACCCTTCCTGAACAAGCTTCCCAAAGATCATCGGTTCGCGCTAGAAATCCGCAACAAGAACTGGCTCAATGCCGAATTCGCCGACGTATTACGCGCGCACAATGTCGCGTTGGTGCTACAGGATCAAATCTGGATGCCGCTCCCGGCTGGAATGGCCTTCGACTATCTGACAGCCAGCTTCACCTACGTGCGATTGCTGGGAGATCGCAAGGGCATCGAGAAACAAACGAAGGTTTGGGACAAAGTAATCGTGAACCGCTCCAAGGAGCTGCACAGCTGGGTTGATGTGTGCCACGCGACCATAAAGCGCGGCGTCTCGACGTACGTGTACGTCAACAACCACTACGCCGGTCACGCTCCGGCGACAATCGCACAATTCCTAAAACTCTGGGATAAAGAGGGCGGACGCCACAACCAGTAGAAATGCGCACCCACACGAAATTCTTTAGCTTTTCAAAGCTTGCCAACGTTGACGGTGCCACAACAGTGGTTAGAATCGCGATGGTCTGGAACGATCTCGCAATCGCGAATTCCTCACTCGGCTACTTCAAGCGTCTTCCGCCGAAAACACTGAATCATATTCGACAGGGCGCGCCCCTCTACTTCGTGAGAATGAGCTGCGGCCATCTGCGCGAGGGTTTGAGAGCAATCAAAGAAGTGAAAGCCTCTCCGCGGCTCGCGGAATTGGTGAAAGGATGCGACCCCCACGCACAATCCGCGTTCGCGGCTTTGTGCGAATGCTTGCCTAACGGCGGGAATTATGCGGATTTCGAACGCTACGTCAAGCCTGTTCGCAATAAGACTGCCTTCCACTACGATTCAGATCAGGTCGAGTGGGCTTTGAGATTTCGGGCGAAACATCATTCCCGTACTCCGGGCTCGATGACTATCGGAGAGGATATCCATTCGACTCGTTTCGAGTTTGCGGACGTTGTGCTCGATACGGTTACTTGCCGAAATCTTTGGAGCATCCCTATGTCCGCAGACGTACAAGTCGAAGCTGATCGCATCGCTGAGTGGGCTTTCAACCGGACTCTCGAATTTCTGGATTTTGGAGGGGATTTCGTAAGTCGATATCTGCGAAAGTACGCTCCCCTGTGAACGGGTCAACCAACGTGGGTCCTTGTATTTAGCAAAGACATCCGACATCAACCGGGCGCGGGTGTCTCCGCCGCCATTCCGCCCGCGCTTCATCAAGGTGAATCGAAAAAGAACTGACGGTTGGTTTGCCGTGGAAGTCGTATCTGCGCGGATAAATGATTTCGCGCATGCTCCTTCCGAAGGCCACCAACTCAGCTTCGCTCATTGCCTGAAGGGTTGCACGCAGTGCTACTAGATCAACTCCTTCGGGTTGCAGGCCGATCATTTCTCCACAACTCTCTCCGAGGACTTGCGCCGTCTGCTAACAGCCCTTGATCAAGAGCAAGTCAGTCGCCTTGTCCCCGTCGAAGACTATCATCCAGTTGCCGTGGGAGATGAAGAGAACCTTGTCGTTCTTCCAGTATGAATTCTGCCAGCAGTTCCTTTGGTAGGAGCTAGCCTGCTCGGGTGTGAGCAGCTGACCGAATCTTTTCTCGATCTGCGCTTTCGTTTTACCCACCACAAGTGTGTCGCGGTGTCGGTCACCGATCATCGTGCCAGTTGCTGTATCTAGGTCGAGCTTGTAGATGCCCTCCTTCCACAGAAGGTACTTTACGTTCTTCGGGTCACCATCGGAATACATGGCGTTCCAACTGACGGCGAACAAGGCAAACAGTAGAACGAGGACGAGCAGTGTTAGCTTGAGTGGCTTTTTCATGCCTCAGTTCAGTCGGTTTCTGGCGGCGCGGTCCGCTACGTAATCGTCAACACCGCAACACTCGACGACTTGAGCGCACCCCGCGTTTTTGCGAGCGCTGTTTGATTAGCCCCCGCCCTACGGAGGAACTCCTCGGCATTTTGCCATGTCTGGAACCGAAGCGACGAGAGTGCCTGCGTTTTCCCCTCGGGCGGATAGATTTCGTCGGCCATTCCGACGGGGCTAATATCGACTACCAATATCGTGTGGTTCATATGGTGCAGGAGATACTTAGGTTGCATAGTCACCGCTTAGGCTTTGGCGCGTCTAAGAACTGCGCAGCAAGTTCGATCTGTTCGAATGTTAGTTTGGATTTTGATTTCACGAGTCCTCACGCTCACGAATTTCAGTTGTAATAGCGAGTATGTAGGTAGACCGCGACAGGCAGGACTACATATCCAAAGCCCACGACCAGCGCGACCCCAAGATGGTCATTTTGGTGCAGCCTTTCAACCAGCAACCATGTCGCTAGGCCGGCGATCACGATCACGCGCGTAAGAAACGCCAACCAGTCGGACTTTCTACGCACCTCGTTCATGTCAGTCACCGATACAGAGCATCTTCTACTCGGTGTCCCCGACACGTCAAGCCATCCACCATCGCGCATTGACCGCCGATTTTGGAGTAAAATCACCGGCCAATGCCACCGTCGCTGACGATCTTAACAACGTTGTGCGCACTTCTGTCGCTACTCTCTTGCTTGCCGCAGGATATTAAAGCTCAATCGGACACTAAACCGGCTCTCTTGGATCAACTAAAGCCTCGCGGGTATGTTAACGATTTTGCCGGAATCATCGATTCATCGGCTCAATCGCAGCTTGACGTAATCTGCAAAGACCTAGACCAAAAGAAAAGAACCCAGATGGCCATCGTGACCATCGTGTCGCTTGATGGCAGACCTATCAAGGAATTCTCGATCCAATTATTCAACCGCTGGGGTGTCGGGTACAAGGACACGAATCGCGGCGTTTTGATGCTGTTGTCACGAAACGACAGACAATATCGCATCGCCGTTAGCTACGGCCTTAAATCCGTTATCACGGACGATGAAGCAACCCGTTTGGGGCGCGAAGCGATTCCATTCCTTCAAAAGGGACACTACGGTAGTGCGCTACTGTGGGTGGCCCAACGCATTCATGATGAAATCGTGCGGAGCGTAGAATGAGCGCGCGTGTTCGAATTGGACTGGAACCGCGTTAATTAAGCACGTCGAATCACCGGAGTAATGGTGGTCGTATCCAGCCAAGATGTGAAAGCAGGACCCAGAGCACAACGACAATCAGAACGACCGCGACCGCAAGTGTTACGGGACTGCTTGGTCGTCCGAAACGTCCGAATCCGGGCATGTCATCACTATACTCGCGCCGAAGTTGTAAGTAAGAGTCGAACCCGCGCACCGGCCCGTGGTAAACTTCGTATGTATCGCGGACGTTGCATAGAACGCCGTCAAGTCATCCTTAGAGAAGCCAGACTGCCCTAGGGATGATTCGGATCGATCTTCAAATAGGCAAACAGAAGCGGTCTTCCACTGGGCTCGTGGCTTCCACCTTGCGGTTCAACCGTCACAAAGACCGCATCGATTGCGCTGAGATCTTTCGGGTTGTCGGTTTTGAGCACCCAACGCTTCTTGGCGGCGCTGTCCTCGTAGAAGATGCCGAGACTCAAAGCGTGCCCCGGTGTGACGCGGCCCCAAGCCTGAAACGTGCTGGCGGTCTTGAGGCCAGGCTGCCGATCTAGATCGTAGGCGTAGAACACGAGTGACTTGCCCTTGGTATAAAACATCCGCCCGTATGGCTTTGCGGTCTTGGCATCCTGCCCCACATCGTAAACCTCAGCGATGTACAAGTCCCGCGCTCCCATCAACTCGCGAATATCGCGGTCGTGTGCAAGCAATTCATCCTGTCTGCTAATCGTTTGGTTCTGCTGGCTGAGTTGTGCGGAAAGTTCGTCGTCTTGTGCTGTGAGTGCCGCCAGCCGGGCCTCGCTCTCGTTTCGCCCCCGCTGCAAGTTGCTTAGTTCCACTTGCATTTTGTCGAGAGAAGATTGCGCGGCGGTAAGTTGTTGTCCAACTTTTTGGTTCGCTTCCATAACCTGCTGCTTCTCGGAGTTGGCGGCGCTGGCAGCTTGTTGCAAGCCGGTTTGAATAGCCCTCATCCGACTCAGGGCGGTAGACTGGGTTTCGATTTGGCGGCGGATCGCGGAGATCGTGCGGTCACGGTCGGCAAGCTGCGCCGCTAGGATTCCACGCTCGTGTCCCGAATCGCTCAAATGCTGTTCCAGCGCCTTCACGTTCGCATCATCGGAACGGACAGTCGCTTGGGTGGCTTTAGAACCCCGGCTCCTACCCATCCGGTATGTGTAGACTCCGAGCGCGCACATCAGCAGAACGACCGCAGCAAACGACGCCCACACAGTGCCCCAGTTCGCACCCATGGATGGACGAGCGTTTCGGCCAGCGCGGACTTCGGGCATTTCGCGAAGTAGTAGGGGCACTCCGATACTCACGGCTGCCTCGAACTCCCTAACGGCTTCCCGGCACTCGGAGCATTCGGCAAGATGCTCATCGAGCCTTTGCTGTTCCTGATGGCTCAGGTCGCCCGATGTTGACAGAGCGCACAGCTCCCGGAATTCTTCGTGTGATTCCATAATTCAATCGGCCTTTTTGTTGTCATCGAACATTTGCTTGCGCAGCTTTTCAAGTCCCCGGTGGTAGTGGTGTCGAACGGCCCCCACGGGCTGTCCCAGTTTTTCGCTGATTTCTCTGATTGTGTAACCGTCGAAGAAAAATAGGCGGATCGTCTCGCGCTGATTCTCCGATAAAGAACCGAGCACTTTTTGGATGCCAGTGCGCCCGAAAACCACCTCTGCGGAATAATCACCTTCGATGGTCGGCTTCCCGGATTTAGCAGCGGCGTCAACTTGGATGTCCCCATGGCTATAGTAACGGCGCGCCGTCAAGTATCGGCGACGTTCAATCGCGCGGTGGTAGGTCATCTGTACGATCCATGACCTTGCCGTGCTTTTTGAGCTATCGAAGATGCGCGCTTTTCGATGGATGAAAAGAAACAGGTCCTGTACGAGGTCTTCCGCCTCCGTAGCGTCTCTCAAGATTTTGGCAGCGACGCCGCGAACGATCCGTGCGTATCGCTCGAATAATCGCCCCAGTGCCTGTGGGTCGTCCGCCTGCACGCGCGTCATTAGCGCTTCGTCGGTCGGTTCGGCGACTCGTCGCTCGTCGGTCACGTTGATCCCAAGACTGGGTGCGGCTCGAAATCGTGCAGCGGGGCAAGCGCATGCTGGTTTCTCGTAGTGCCCGGCAACCATACCGCACCAAGAAGGGACCAAGAAAGGGCTATAACGCCAAGAAGCGGAACTATATTTATCTGTGGGACTGGTAAAGTTTGGGACCCTGCTGCGTAGACTAAGAATGCCCGGCGGCGCGCACCAATCGCGCCTCTCGGCATGGCGAAAGAATGCTCTCAAGACACTGGCCTCATTGAGTCGTGTAACAGGATTCCGGCCCTCTAGAGGTTTGCGGCTGGTGTAGGAGTCCACGTCCGTCAGTCGAGCCGCGCTAAGGCATCGATGTCGCCCCGCGTACCATTTTAGGAAGTCGGCCGCGCGGTATCTCCGCCCGCGAATCGTTGCTTCCGAAAGTCCACGTTCCGATGACATCGCCTCGACAAAATCGTTCAAGTACTTCGAAAAAGGCTGTGGCAGACGGAGATACTTAAGTTTTCCTTGAAAGCGCAGGAATCTCCGGGCCGTCAGGGCGAAACACCTAGCCCAGACTGCCCGGCGGGGTACGGCTTGTCCTGATTGCGAATTTTGTTCCGGCGGTCCGCAGCCTGGTCAACTTCCTCCAGTGTCACGTCGCGGAGCCGATGAAGTCCGAGAATGTTGACGACCTAAATAAGATAAGTAGCTGCAACGCGGATCGCTGATCGCCGGGTACCCGTTGTTTCCATACGCGCCAAGAAGCATTCGCGTTCCTTTGCCAGGAGTGCGGATCGGTGGCGTGCAATGGCGGCTGCACGTTCGAAATACTTTTCGAACACGGTGGCAGCTCTCGTGAAACCTGAGTTGCTCAAACAAGGGTGACGCTCGGTAGCCACTATAGCTGCTCAGTCCTTCAAAAGTGATGGGTACGAGAGATTCTGCCGGAAGCGGAGAGTCACGGCGGCATTAGTCTTAATTCTGCTCAGTATCCTAAGAAGTACACAGCTTTTCCACAGCAAGTACCGTCCTTAATAATTTAGTGACTTGACATCAGTAGACTCGATGCGTATTTTGCTTCCATTTTCCAGCAGGAGGTCTTATGCGCGTGTTGAGGGTGGTGTGTCTGGTATCGATATTCTGCTTCGCTTTCCTAGCTGCATCAGCTCAGCAATCCACACCGAGCAGCGGTCCTCAAACGCCCCAAGCGGCGTCGATCTTGCAGCAAGCCGTAACTGCGCTTACGGGCGGATCGCCGATCACGGACGTGACGATGACTGGCACAATTACAATGGCGCGGACGCCCATTGTCCCTAATGGTGCGAGCACCACGGCCACCGGCGTTACGACCACAGCAGGGACGATCACTTATGTTGCAACTGCTAACGGTCAGGGCGAGGCGATTGTCAGCTTTCCGTCTAGCACATCAACTGAAATCAGGAGCATTTCTGGGGGCACACCAACGCTCATAGAAGTCGGGACAAACGGGGTTTCCCAAGCAATACAAACGCAGAGCGCGTGGTCGCCTCACCCAGCCTGGTTCTTGCCCGCCTTCGTGCTCGCCAGCGGAATGTCGTCACCGAACTATGCCAGTTCGTACATAGGTCCCGAGACTTGGAACGGGGTGGCAGTGCAGCACGTCGCTGTCTGGCTGGCCCCACCCAGCAGCGCGGCGACTGGCGCGCTGTCGCAGCTCTGGCAAGGTGCCAGCCAGCACGATATTTATCTCGATCCGGCATCGTTCCTGCCCGTTGCCATGACGTTCACCGTACATCCGTACGACCCCACAAATCCTGACCGTGCGCTAATTCCATACAGGGGCAACAGTCTTGACCGCCCGGAAGAGGTGGACTTTTCGGATTATCAGCAAATTCACGGGCGACCCGTGGCACTTCATCTCCACAGCACGATGACCTTGGCGATAGAACTGGTTGTCACTGACATCCAGATTTCGTCTGTTAGCTTCAACACTGGCGCAACCGTTGCAGCCAATTAGGAGATCGCCGATGCGCTACGTCCGCCCTCTTGTTTTGATGTTCGCTTTGTCGGTCACGGCATTCGCCGCTGGTTCCGCAAGCGCTCAGGATGACCCCAATTTCGAAATAGGTCTCAAACCTTACGGCTCCTACAACGAAGGGAACATCGACACCGTTAACATCGGCAATGGTGCTTTGAGCGTGAACATTCCGCTCATGTCCTATCCGCAGCGCGGAGGGAAACTCAAGCTCGATTTCTCGCTAGTGTATTTCAACGGCTCAAGCTACAGCGACAAGGTTTGCTACACTGAAGATGGATATCAGGAGTGCGTTTGGCAGCCCAATTGGACTCCAAGCGGTTTCGCGATTGTTGACAAACAAGCATTTTCTACTTTGCCTCAACTCGTAAGTACCTATAATATTTGCAGCGTTTATAACCAATACATGCTTGCGTGCAGTCCTCAGATCTCCGATTCTGGTGGGGCGGTCCATGTGTACGCGCCGCTGAACACTGCGAGCACTCTTTATCGAACAGTCGACGCAACAGGCATTCAAATCAACGGCACGTCTGTCATCGATTCGCAAGGAATCGTTCACACTGGTATAACCTCGCACGGTCCCGATAGTCGCGAGGACTCGAACGGCAACGAAATCACATATGTGGCTGGAACCGGATGGACAGACACATTGGGACGCACGATTCCTCAGGTACCCCAGCCTACTTCCAACGTGGCCAACTGTCCACAGCCCCCAACTGTACCCATCGCGCCGAGTAGCGCAGCCACTTGGAATCTGCCGGGCTTGGACGGCGGCACTTATTCTTTGACGTTTTGCTACGCCGCACAAAACTTTACTTGGGGCGGCAATTCTGAAGAAGGCCTGCCCTCCGAGCCCTATTCCCCGACAGAATTGACGAGCGTCGTCCTTCCCAACGGCACGGCATGGCTGTTTCAGTACAATGTGGCACCTAGCTCTACGGTCCCGTTGGCAAACCTCTCGCAGATCACGTTTCCGACCGGCGGAACGCTTTCCTATTCTTGGGGTGTTGGGGACGTTTGCTCGTCACACATGATTGTGGCCAACAATGCTGTACTTACTCGCACGTTGAGTCCTAACGATGGCTTGACCCCAGCTTCAACATGGACCTACAACGGATGGACGGTCACCGATCCCGCTGGCAATGCCTCCGTTCACACTTTTGGAGTGGCCGGACCGCCTGGAACGGCCAACGGGTGCCTGCTCTACGAAAATCAGGTTAAGTACTATCAGGGAAGCCCAAGTGGTACGCTCCTGAAAACTACAAACACAACGTATTACTACACGAACACGGGCTGGCCAGAACCATCGACTTATTACGGGCAACCAGGCTTGAACGTCGTTCCAACCTCCGAAACCACGATTTGGCCCAACGGACAGCAGCGAGTGGTCGATTACGGGTATGACAGCGGATTCACTTTTTACCCGCCTTGGTATAGCAACTCGATGGTGCTTGAGACTGACGAGGGTACAGGTACCGGCATTTATGGCAAGCAATTGACGAAGAAGGAGTACGACTACGGTGGGTCCTTGCTACGAACCACTACGACGAGCTACCTCGCCCTCAGCAACTCGACTTACTTGAGCTACAACCTGCTGGACCTGCCTTTGTCCGTCCAGATCACGGATGGAGGCGGCACGCAACGCGCCTACACAACCTACAGCTACGACGGATCGAGTCCCGTATCGTCAGGAATCACAACACAACACGTCACCCCACCCAACGGCAATTATCGCGGGAATCTCACTTCGACTGCTCACTGGCTGAGCACAACGGGCACGTATCTCACCGGCACGAACACAAATTTTGATACGGGCATGGTGGACGTGGCGAAAGACCCGAATTTGAATCCCACAACTCACGGTTATTCTGCCACCTACGTTGGCGCATTTCCGACGACGATCACGAACGCGCTCAATCAAGTGACGACAAACGTCTACGATTTCAATACAGGACTTCTGACCTCGACGACCGATCCCAACGGTCAGCCCACCAGCTATAAGTACGACGATATGCTTCGTACAACGCAAATCAATTATCCCGACACCGGTCAAACCAACTTCACTTATCCGACCCCGAACGATGTGGACATAACAGAGCTAAACAATTATGGCGCACCAAACCGGCTGTCCTATTTAGTGGTTGATGGAGTAGGCCGCACAATCCGCCAGGCGGTTACGAACGGTGAGTCTATACCTTACGATGAAGCCGACACTTGCTACGACGGCCTTGGACGGGTGAGCTTTAAATCCTATCCCTTTCAGGATTCGGGGCCGTTCACGACATCTCGCTCGTGCGGATCGCCAGAGCTTGGCGACTCGTCCGCCTACGACGCGCTGAACCGCACGACCAGCGTTACGCATTCGGATGGCTCAACTGTAAACACTTCCTACACCGGGCGAGCGACGAGCGTACAGGACGAAGGAAACGGGACTCAGAGAGTCCAACGGATTTCTCAAGTGGACGGACTAAACCGACTGGCATCGGTGTGTGAAGTTACGAGCACGACTCTCGCGGTCGGAATCACCGGCAGCACGGCTCCCGCCGCCTGCGGCCAAGACATCGCCGCAACGGGATTCCTAACGACATACGCATACGACGCTTTAGACGATCTTACGTCCGTCGCACAAGGCCCGTTGAATGCCCGAACGTTTGTCTATGACAGTTTGTCTCGCTTGACGAGCAGCGCGAATCCTGAGGCCGGAACAACGACATACACATATGACGCCGACGGCAACGTCCTCACCAAGAAAGACGCACGTAGTATTACGACGACCAACGCCTATGACGCCCTAAACAGGGTCACGTCCAAGACCTACTCGGATGGCACGCCAACGGTCTCCTTCTATTATGACCAGTCCTCCGTGTGGGGCGTCAACCTTGGAAGCTCAATTGGTCGGCTCACTTCTAACAATGTTTGGAACGGCTCCTGGGTGTCAGGCGAGATTTTCGCTTACGATTCCATGGGGCGCGTCATCAACAACTCCCAGTGCACGCCGCAGAACTGTTCTGGCACGCCGTTCTCCGTTGCCTACACATACGACCAGCTGGGCGATATCACGTCGTCCACCCCCGGTGAAGGCATGACTCTCACGAATACCTACAACGCTGGCGCTCGCCTGACGTCTGTGACAAGCAGCATTTCGGACTTGAATCACCCTGGAACCTTATTCGGATACCAGAACCTTGCGCATTACAATGCGGCGGGATCGTTGACCTCAGTAACTTTGGGCAACAACGTCAACGAGACTCGCACGTACGATGCTCGCCTGCGTCTCACCGGAATCACCGACGCGGCGGTGTATAGCGTCACAATCCCGACCAGCGGAGGCTACGCTCCCAATAGCGACATCCTCACGGCCTATGACAGTGTCAACGGCAACTGGACCTACGGCTACGACGCTTTCAATCGTCTTGTGGGTTCGAACCAGAATAGCGGCACTACAACATATAGCTACTCGGACGACCGCTTCGGAAACCGCTGGAATCAGACCGTCACGCACGGAACTGGAACCCCGTCGAGTCTCGGTTTCGATGCCAACAACCACATCACGGGGTCCGGCGTCAGCTACGACCTTGCCGGGGACATGACATACGACGGAACGACGACGTACACCTACGATGCCGAGGGCCGAGTCAAAACTGCCAATAACGGCATTAGTGGCAGTTCAAGTTACGCGTACGACGCCGAAGGCCGTCGCATCGAGAAGACAACGTCCGCTGGCGGGACAGTCGACTTCGTGTATGATCTCGCGGGCCACGAAATCACCCAGAACTCAGCGGGATCATGGATGCGCAGCGAGTTTTACGCGGGCGGCCGCCATGTGGCGACCTACTACGGCGGTACCACCTACTTCATCCACCCCGACTGGCTCGGCACCGAGCGAGCCCGCAGCAACGTATCCGGTGCCCTATGCGAATCAATCACCAGCCTACCCTATGGTGACGCGATGACAACATCCGGGAGTTGTGGCGACCCTAGTCCCATGCATTTCACCGGCAAGGAACACGATACGGAAACTGGCCTGGAGAATTTTGGCGCTCGCTATGATTCGTCGAGTATGGGACGCTTCATGACACCTGACTGGTCCCGCTTCGCATCAGCCTCCGTGCCCTATGCCGATTTCGGAGATCCTCAGACCCTGAATCTCTACAGCTACGTGCGGAACAACTCAACGTCGTTTGTGGACCGAGATGGGCACAATTGCGATCCTGACACTTCATTTACGGATGATCAGGGCAAACTACACATCATCGCCGGACAGTGCCATTCGGACTTTGCGTTCGCTGTGGTCGGATTCTTCGGAGGGCATCATTTCATTCCGCGTCAAGTATTCCGGCAGTGGGATCCAGCCAGTTATGCGAGGCAGCTGGCCGAGAAATTTACCTCGGGGCCGCTCGCTGATAAAAGTAAGAATTTTAATGATACGCTTCACCGAGCTTATAATGCGCAGACGGCGAAAATCATCGAGAATTATTTAGAAAAGACTGGAAAAAATGCGGAAGAACTTACGAAGGAGGATTTCAAGGAAATCGTACAGGAGATGAAGGCCGCTGGGGGAGCGATCGAAGAATTCAGCGGCCGCCTCGAATCCGATGTAAGTTCGGAATTGCGTGACATAGACGAAGGATTGCAAGCTGCCGTCAACTTCGTTGAAGATACCGGTGGCCAAATAATAGAGGCGTGCGAAGGTGGTGCACCTTGTTTGCCCTGATATTATATAGTCTCTCATGAATCTATTTCCCATCTTTGTGAAGCAGGGTAGGCATGCCGATTGCTACCGAGCGGGGTTTATCGATGCCGTTGGAGAAGTGAGGATTCAGCCGGACTTCCACGGCGTCCACACTTTCCACGAAGGAATGGCGTCGGTCCAGTTTGGAGACCTCTGGGGATTTATCGACGAGGTCGGCAAGATGGTAATCGAGCCATTTTCTTCTGGAGCCCAGTCTTTCTCCGAAGGTCGAGCGGTTTTCTCTCAAGAAGCTCGACGTGGAGTAATTGATCGATCCGGGAAGATCATTGTGGCCGCGACTTACTTCGGAATCGGAATGTATAGCGAAGGTCTGGCCTGGATGTCGGATGTCGGTGCTTGGAACTCTGAGCCAGGTTCCTACGGAGTACTCGATGCAGAAGGCAACGTGAAAATCCCTTTTTTTTTCGATGATATGAGGGGGTTTGCTGAAGGGAATGCGGCTGCAAAGCTAGGAGGCAAGTGGGGATTTATCGAGCCGGGGGGGAGTTTCGCTATACCGGCGACCTTTGACTTCGCGGTCCGCTTTTCCGAGGGACTCGCCCGTGTTAAGTCCGGTCGCCTGTGGGGCTACATTGACCACGCTGGGCAATATGTAATCTCTCCTCGGTACGATAGTGCACTCGATTTTAGCGAAGGTCTGGCGGCAGTGGAGAAGGATAAGCGTTGGGGGTATATCGACCACCAAGGTCAGTACCAGATTCTCCCTTCTTTTCACCAGGCTAAAGTGTTCTCAGAAGGATTTGCTCGTGTCGAGATCGGCAATCTAAATGGGTACATTGATAGGTCAGGACGCATGCGGATCAGGGAACAGTTCGATTTTGCTGGCGACTTCCGCAATGGGCTTGCGCTGGTTCAGACTAAACAATCAACGAAATACGTTAACAAGCAAGGCGGCTCTGTGTGGGAAGGACCCTACGTTGAGATAGCGTTCGCGTTTATGCCTGGATTCTAGTACGGGTTGTCCCTCGGCATAACTTCGTGCGGATGGAACTTAGTTGCGTCGCGACCGACAGAGAGCCTAATCAATTGTCCCGAATGTCGATCTCTTGTAAGCGTACGTTCAGAACCGTGTTGACTCTCGCGAGCGGCTAAGCAGTTATCTGGTCATCGGCGGATACTGCTGCGAGATTCCAAGGCAGTTGTTCTTCGATACGGTTGATCAGGTGGTCGGCGATGCGCGACAGAACGTCACGCAGATAGGTTTCGGGATTTAAGTCGTTCAGATTTTTGTTCCGATCAACCTATAAACGGCGGCTGCGCTCTCACCGCCTCGATCCCATCCCGCGAATAAGAGGTTCTTTCCGCCCAGAGCCACCGCGCGCAGGGCTCGTTCCGCCGCGTTGTTGCGCAGGTAAGTCATGGTAATCGTGTGCACCAAGGAAGTGCCCACGAGGGGCGGATACTTCGGCTGAGAGACGGCGAAGTTGGAGTGTCGAGATAACCCAAGTCTATTTCGGTTCATGTGCCCTCATCAAGGTCGGCCGTACAGGACTTCAAATCGTCCGCTCCATCGATTTCTCCTAGCTCAACCGGGCCGCGCTCCGTAATCTGTCGTGTTCGCCGCGCGATACGCTTTCTTATCGCAGCAATCTGTTCATCCGTCAAACGCAGCTCCAGAGTCTCGTGTGGTTGGCTCACGACTTGCTCCTGGTTTCTCAAATATTCTCGAATCTCTGTCTCGCGTTCGCATCCAGGCCCAGGAGCGGACTCCCCGATCTCGCTGCGGGAGGAGCCCGCGAAGTACGTTCCTACCGGACCGCCGACGTTCAATTTACGATTTCTTCCCTGGCGGCGATTACGAGCAGGGCACAATCTGACCCGCAAAACATCTCATCCGGACCAGCCTTAGGGGGCATGGGCTCCCCGCAATGAGCGCAGCGGGCCGTTTCATTCACGTACGGAAGCTTCGACATGTCCATCCAAGTAATTTTCACAAATCCTCCTTTAACGCAACGAGGCAACGATTGTGCAAAGAGCCTGAAAGAACTTCTGCTCGGGCTCCGCTAACAATTCGAGTTCCCCTCCCGATACCCTCCCGCATTGTATTTTTCCTATACAGCTCTATCGTTCTCCCTCCCTTTGACGCCGCGCCCATTGCGTCAGAGAGCCATTCCCACGGCGAAGTAGGAAACCCGGGGACTCAGAATTTCCGGGGACCAAAAACAGGTCTAGAGAGATTAGGGTACTGCCCATTTTTCGGTCTGTAGTACTCCCGTACTCGTGTCCACAATTCATAACCCAAACGCGCACACAATCTCGCCGATGCAAAAATATTATTCTACGTCTCGCCTCCTTTCGATCTGCGCAGCCGTCTACCGTGCGCGGCGCGGACTATAGCCGTACGTGCGTGTACGCGGGCCGTGATAGCAGTATGCTCGGCTAGAGCGGGATTGATGCGCGTGCCGTTCCCTCGCGCCCGCAGGCGCGAGACAAATGCATAGACGGTCTAAAGTGGCACAGGTCCGGTGCCTTCATTGCGTACGGTTAGGCCTCCAAGTACTCGTTATTCGTAATCCACTTGCTGATTCGCTCGGCATCGGCGACAGTCTGCAAATGGGGGTTTCCCTGTCCGTACTTCGCCATGAATTCCGCGGCGCGTTTGGTCCGAAATGGTCCGATTGTTGCGGCATACTTTCTGCCGTGCGTTTTGTGAGTAGGCTTGCTCGCTGCGCGGAAGACTTCCCGCGTAGCGTCTTGCTTTAGTCCCACATAAAATTTTGTTCTCATGATGGCTCCTTATTGGTTGTCGCTGTGTTCGAGCGGATTATCGCAATCGCATTGTGTGATCTCGCAGTAGTCCGCGCCAAAGGAAACGTCTTGTGCTTGCTCGATTGGCGAGAGGGTTAGTTCCAAATAGCCGGTCTTTTTAAGCCGGGCTGCACGCGTGCGGCCAAGTTCAAACAGGGACACGAGAGAATCAACAGCACCCTTGCGAGTCTCGAAAACCTCGCAGTTATCGGGAAGGCAGCCATGCGAGCCTGACATTGCAATCCAATGTTTAAGCGCAGCGGGGAGGATTCCTATGTGCCGCGCATACTCGTAGGCTGATTGGTGGTAATCCTTCGGATTTAGAAAACCGTCTTCGATAGCCTCTGAAACGGATTCGTCCCACCATTCAACGATGGTCTGGTCCGTGAGCTTGTTAATTAGGTTGACGTGCTGACGGTCTCGTTCGAACCACGTACGGCAATCTGTCGAATCGATTGAGACAGGTTTAATTGCTTGGGGTGTCTTGGTGTCTTTTTTCATTAGCGTTTGCCTCCATTCGGCCCGCAATTGCCCGCGATGTAATCCAGCCAACGTTCACGGTTGAAATTGGCGTTCTGGGACTGGCAGAAATCCGCTAGATCGTGGATTGCTTGCTGGGAAAACATTGGCGAGTCTGGGAAATGATTCGCGGTTTTAATGGCATCAGCTAATGCGATAAAGTGTTTCTTAGACATATTCGCTCCTTACCCGAGTGAATTTTGTTTAGGAGGCGTAGGCCGCTAGAACGGTCTGCGCTTCCGCTTACTTCTTTACTGTTGTCCTGCCAGGATAATTTCGGATTCAATCTCGCCGATACCTGCGCTGTCGCCTTGACGCATGGCCTCTGCGCGACGTGCCAGCAAATCCGAGGATACCGGCCGTGCAAATCTGTCCATTTCCACCCACTGAGAATTGCTGGCCGCGGTGCCGCCAGGCGACACTAGAAAGCGTGCGCGGCCGTATGCGGACTTGGCGTCCAGCACAACGCATGAAACGCGAACGCTTTCGAATCGCACTAAAACTGTCGCGCCGATTGAGGGTTTAAGATCGTTCACTGTGTGGGCCATGATTGCCTCCCTGATTGATGCTAATAGCATCCTCTCATAAATCCGATTCGTTGTCAAGTAACATCCTACATCGTAGGATAACTATTTCAGGACGCAGGATTGTTCGCTTGTCATTCGCCTTGCACGTCTGTCTACATGATCGGATGAGTCCGACATTTTTCTAGTCGTCGAGTTGTCAGAAATAATCCTACCGTGTAGGACTTGACACGGTAAAAAGTACCCGAATCGTCTAAGTGCCAACAATTCACCACGGTACATGCGATTGAAACGGTCGATTTCATCAAAACTGGGTAGGCGAAGGCGATATAAATGACTTACGTTTATGTGCTGTGTTATCAATGAATACCGACTTATTTGACTGCTTACTGCCGCGGGATGCGGATTGCTTACCGATTCGGGCTGGATCGCAGACTCATAAGAACAGGCGATTAACAGGTATTCTAGGCCCTCTGGCGGGCAATATGGCGCATCGAGCAGGCTCGGTAAGGGTAAGGGACGCTTGCCGGGCGAAGCAATGCAAGACCCTCCTGTAACGCAAAACGCGTGCAATGCAATGAAACTGAAAGACTTAGAATGGATCTGGTTGATGATCGTAGGGGAAATACTAGTCATCTACCTTCGTTGGCGTTCTGCTCTGCTACTGCTTTTTATCTCGTATCTCTATGAAACTAAAGGATGCTTTTTCGCTCGGGCAGGCCGGGAGTACGGTCGCCCCCACCCGTCGATCAGGAAGCACCCTACGCCATTGACAATTCGAAAGCCCACCCGGCACCCAGCCCGCCAGTTCACCCGCCTCCCTACCCAGCCCACTACTCCTATCCTGTAGGCATCAGTTGTAGGATTTTACTTGACAAACTAACCGAAATATGAGAGGATGATTTTGCATTCATAGGAGGCATCATGAGAACTGCTCTCTACGCCCGGATCAGCACGAAGGACAAGGGACAGGATTCTGAAAATCAACTCGCTCAGCTCCGCGCATTTGCCGCTGTGCAAGGCTGGACAATTACCGCTGAATTCATCGACACCGTGACGGGCGGAACTTCGGATCGTCCGGAGTTTCAGCGCATGTTTCAGTCAGCGAAAAATCACGAGTTTGACTGCCTGCTTTTCTGGTCGCTGGATAGGCTCTCCCGGGAAGGAGTACTCGCCACCCTGAACCACCTGAACCGGCTGGAATCCTACGGCGTGTCCTACCGATCTTTCACCGAGCAATATCTGGACTCCTGCGGCTTGTTCAAAGACGCCATCATCGGGATCATGGCTACGCTCGCCAAACAGGAAAAGGTTCGCATCTCGGAGCGCACCAAAGCAGGACTTGAAAGGACCCGCGCGAACGGCACCCGACTGGGACGCCGGCCTAAGGACATCGACCTGCAAAAACTGGCCGCACTTCGCGCTGAGGGGCTGTCGGAACGCGACTGCGCAAAACAGCTCAACTGTTCGGAGTTCGCACTTCGGAGTAGGAGGGCCGCGTGAGTGCCGATCTATACATTGCTGCCAGTGAACTTCGAGCCATTGGTTTAACCGCCCAAACTGCCATAGCATCCCTGCTTCGGAGACACAAAATTTCTACGCTCACGCGAGTTCAGCTCTTTGCGCGCCAAAGTGGTCGAGATAAGCCGATCGAGCTTGTACTACCGGAAGAAACCCCGCGGCAGTCGAGCGGACCGGGAGCACGACGAGCAGATCGTTCTAGCGTGCGGAGACAAACCTGCGTATGGATATCGTCGGGTAGCCTGGTGGTTGCGACGAAAGGAAAACCTTGTGGTGAATCGCAAGCGGGTCCTGCGGGTGATGCGAGAGCGTGGACTGCTGGTGCGCTCACGGCGTCTGCGGGCACGAAGGAAGAAAGAGTGGGGCCGCGTGGAAGCAGCTGAGCCGAATCAGATCTGGCAGTCGGACATGACCAAGATCTGGGCGGGGCCAACGGTAGGCTGGGCGTACTTGGTTAGTGTGATCGACTGCTGCACGCGGGAAATCGTGAGCTGGAACCTCTCCCATCGTTGCCGAACCGAGGAAGCACTCGATGCGGTCGAGCAAGCCGTACTGAAGCGACTTCCCGAGGGAAGTCGTGAGGCCCGTGTGACTCTCACCACCGACAACGGCACGCAGTTCACTTCGACACGCTTTATCGAGACACTGAATCAGCTTGGAATTACGCATCGGCGGACGGCGTATCACCATCCGGAGGGCAACAGCTACATCGAACGGTTCCATCGCAGCTTGAAAGAAGAAGAAGTCTGGACGGCGGAGTATCGCAACGTGCAGGAAGCCCGCGGCGGCATCGCACGCTGGATCGAAGAGTACAATCACGATCGGCCTCATCGCGGAGTGGGAAATCGTACCCCGCGAGAGGCGTTCTTGAGCTTTGCAGGTGTACTAAAAAACGAGGCCCTGAGAGTCTAAATTAGAGGGGAGCCCTACAGCGCCCTCCGTACCGCTGGTCTATCAAACAAAGCTTGTGCCCTCGCATTGGGTGTATCGGAAACCACGATCCGAAATCGACGGAGGAAACCGTGACAAAACCAAAACGCAAAACTGCTGAATACCGGGATGGACGCCGCCGCTTCACCCTCGATCTGCCGATGGAGCTTTGGGACATCATCGAAGGCCTGTGTAAGATCGAGAAACGGAAGCCCTCCGGCCAGATCGATGTTCTGCTCACCGAGGCTTTAACTGCCCGCGGCATTCTGAAGCCCGCTTCGGCCGCGGCTGCGCCTAGCTCCAAAAACCAAGATGGCCAATAATCCCCGAACTTCCAATTCAAGCACCAAAAAAGAAGATGGCCAACAAGGTGGCCAAAAATAGGCATTTTCTAATTATTGGCCATCTTCTTTTCGAGTCGTTTTCAAGGTGGCCAAAAATGAGCCCTAATATCCCCCCATTATTGGCCACCTTGAATAAGTATAATATATATATATATTTACAGTTAAAAGAAGATGGCCATAATTATTGGCCCCCTTGATTGAGGCTAATTATTGGCCACCTTGATTCAAGGAAGATGGCCAATAATTCCTATATACCGGCTCTGCGCAACAACAGGCCCGCTTTCCCACGATATTTGGCCACCTTGATTCAGGCCGATCCGCGCTCCCCAAACGGCCTCTGCCGACCGCCTTCGGGCCGAAATCCTCGACCCATCCACTAAGCCCGTTTAGGCTCAGCAGCACCCCTCCCCGCCTCTTATCCCTATCGCAACCGGCCCATCTCGCCTGGAGCTGTCCTATTGCCGCCACGGGCATCCCTACGGCCCGCCCAGGAGGGTACTATGTCAATACTACTTTCCTCTTGACAAAGTAGGACTCTTTGTGATAACATGGCTCCATGACTAAGAGACCCACCGGTCGGCCGAACCTGTTAGGAGCACGCGCCCGCCGAATCACGTTTGATCTGTCCTTACAGGATTACAACAACCTGACGCGGTTCGCTCGCGAGGACGGTGTGTCCGTCGCGACGATCATTCGCTGGGCGGTTGATGAGTACGCCGGCTCACGAATCCAGATGCAACGATCTGAGGAAGAAAAAGATCGCTTGGCCGAGGAGCTTGCCGCCCGTGCCTTGCACTTTGCCTTAGCGGAACGAGATGCCAAGAAAGAGACGTGACCCCGTCCGCACACCAGAGGTCCAATGAGGCATTGAAGGCGCGGTAGAGATCAGGAGGCGTACAGCCATGATGCTGTGGGATGAAGAAGATGTAATCGGACAAGGTAAATGTAAACGCTATTCTATCCGGCCGATTCCTGGTCGCAATAAGTTCGGCGTTTATCGTGACCGAGACACCCGATTTGAGCCGGACTATGAAGCCAAGATTTTTGCCACAAAACAGGCCGGTGAGCATTTCTTGAAAACGACACCCTCTCGTACCGTTGCTGAGCGGAATGCAAAAGCTAAGAAAGCGATCCGAGACGGCGCACAGAAAGGATCAGTAGCGATGCGGGAAATGGTCGAAGACATTAACGTGAAGATCCCGAAGAAAGAGAAGTTATGAAAATAGGAACACGAATTTGCCACATCTACAACCCAAAGAAGCATGGCGTAGTCGTGTCCGAGCGGAACGACCAATTGCAAATCCTATGGGACGGGGAGAGTAGCCCGATGTTCCACCCCGCCAGCATGATCGTGTCCATCGAAGTCGCCGCAGCTTTCCCCGATGCAATAGAACCCGAGCCGGCCGACGAACCGGAAGCCGAGGATGATTCTGGTGTCTCGCCTCTGAGCCTAGAAATAGTCACTGAAGTTGAGGACGAGGTTGACGAAGACGCGGAGACGACAGCCGATCCCGAAGACGTGATTGAACCTGAAGTAATCGGCGAGTAGGAGGCACGAATGGCACAGATGTTTACCAAACAGCAGCTCGCAGCATCGCGGAAGCGGACCGCTGCACGAAGGCGTCAAGGCATCATTCTTGAAGTTGAGGCTCGCCCCGCCCCCGGACCGCTAGGCACCGTCTATTACTCCGCGAGTGTGTACGGAGAGGACGGAACAGGACGTTTCAGCTTTTTGAGCCAAGTCGGCCATCGGGCGAAGCTGTCTGACTACCTGCGAAGCCTCGTTTCGAAAGTGCATGAAAATGAGTTGTTTGAAGAATTGATTGCGACGAACGATAAGAATCTTACTCGTCGCGCCGCGAATGGTTTCAAGGGCGAATAAAGATGAAGAAGGACGCATTTTTGAGTCGCGAGCTTCGTAATCTGCGCGGGATACTGGATTCGGAAGGCATGAATGCGATTGTGCCCGCAGAACGACCATGGATAGAACGACCCGTTCCTGCGACGACTCCCACCGAAGATTTAGTGACCGTCGTTTCTGTCAAAGAAGCTTTAGGCATCTCCGAGCCACCGCCGCAAGTCGTGCAGCCCCTGCGAAGATTTTTCCAACCTCTGCCGAAAGGCTCCTGCGCCGAGTGGCCCAAGGAACTCGACGGATTGTCGCCGCAGAATATCGCGATGATTCTGGCGCAACCTCAAATCCTCTACACAGATTACGAGAAAAATAAGAACAATCCTCCCGTCAAGATTTTCGTACCTGCACCGACATCTTATGACCGTCCAAAAGATGTTGAGCGCGTAGCGGTGAAGGCGGTGGGCGTCAATGACATTCTCGTGGAAGACACTGGTTTCATGGTTCCAACAGAACACGACTTCGAGTGGAAACGCCGCAAGCAGCTGCCGTCTGATGAGCTGTTAGGTCGATTAGATCGCGCGAAGGAAAAACGTGACGATCTAAACGCTCAGTTCAATCTAGCGAAGAAAACCAAAGCACCCAATCGTAATGAGATTGAAGCTCTGCGCAAAAGAGCTAATCGTGAGATCAAAGAGCTTGAACTAGACGCCAAAGGTACGTGGGGTTGGGTGAAGGTCGAGAAGGATTGTCACAAAATATTTGTTCCGCCAAGGCCGGAGGGTTGCGTTCGTCGGTTTTACATGCCTGAGGTGAAGCGATATATCACCGAGGCTTTTGGTTCGGAAGGAACGTCGGCCTCTCGTGCGATGCGTCGTCGCTGGCAATATTGCTGGACAGAGTTTGAAAATCACGTCATCAAGTTGGCTTGGCACGAAGGAATTATCACACCTTGGCCGAATCCAAATGCCAAAGCGCGTTTTGAAGCCGGTCAGTTGTTGCAGGAGATATTAAGTCCGGTACTCGATCCAATTCAGATGGAGCAGAGTGCGCGTGAGCGGTTTGAATCCTTGTATCCCGTCGAAGTGGAGACAGAAATTCAACGTCAACGTCGGAAGAAAAAGGATTGGACCGTCTACGATAGTCGTCGGGTTAATCGGGCATTGACAGCAGAGTGGGACCGTATGGATGAGGACGCGCGTGAAGCTGCCTTAACTGGCTACAACGTTCTTGAAAGTGGTGAGCGTGCAGACGAAGCGATCCGGCGTAATCATAGGGGCGCTGCCACTGAGCCAGAACTTCAAGGAATGGGCTATGGTCGCGACGATTTTGATGAGGATTGAGATGGGTAACTGGTTGATTGGAATAAGTTTAAGGTGGCTTTGGGACAAAAATTGCAGGCAGTAGGGGGTATAGATAGACAGGGCCAAAAAGGAGGTAACGCCGATGAGCGATTACAAAATTTACTTGGTGCGATTCGCCACAGATCGATTTTTTAGACAACGAACAGCGGACGGCAAGGCTGCGCTCGGTTCTCCATATATGAGTCTCGGCACAAACATGACGTACCTCGTGGCGACTGAAATAGCCAAAATTCTTCAAGAGATGGGGTACGGAGACGCGCTTGTTTGTGATCGCTTGGGAAAGCCGGTGAGTTTGGCCTCGATCCAAAACCCACAACAGCCGGACATTGATGAATTTCTACAGGTGTGGATGGATACGCCCATAGACGCACCAAAGGAAGTGACAGTTGAGCACTAAGAAAACAGTTACAGCAGAGCAGGTTGGCAACGATCCACTGTGGCAGTACTCGGGATTCGAGCTTGCGACAATGCCTTGGCCCAAACTCTATAAGTTGCTGCACGGTTCCGATTCCAATCGGCAATATCTACCCGGTATGAAAGAAGCGTACGCGAGAAAAATTCTGGAGTGGAAGAACCAAAAAGCAAAGCAGTCCTAATAGCAGTACGAAATTAATCCCCGCGGGCAGGCAGCAGTTAATCCCTGAAATCACGGAGAAATACAGACGGCGAGAGCCGAAGTGTGGAGAGATATGGTCACGGAATTACTGGAAGCACGCACGCAAATCAAATTTAGCATCCCCGAACCATCAAAAGAATTTGGAGCGCAATATGACGCAAGAATTCGAACGTTGGTCAATCACAACCCCGGAGTACACGGAATTAAGTGCAACGGGTATGACGGACGATGGCATTACACGGTTAGCGTGGGGTCGAAGACAACCGAGTCGGCTGTTGCTGAGCAGCTGATGGAGATTTTTAGTACTGATATATTCGGCGGGTTTTAGGATTTCTAAAGAGGCAAATCAATGGGAGTAACAATGGCGTTTGAGATTCCAGAAGGCATCGCAGATTGGGCGAGAGCGGATGTCGAAAAGATGTTTGCTAAAAAAGCGGCTGCGTCGGCCCCTCCCCCTGATCCTACGCCAGTCCTCACCCCGTTTGAGCAGCGCGCAATGGCTATGGTGAGCCGCGGAATCCCTGTTACCGTCCTTCGTGTAAAGGACAAACCGGCCATTCTTCCTGAGTGGCAGAAGACTGCAACTACCGATATCACGCAAATCCAGAAGTGGGCAGCCCAGTATCCTGAAAACAACGTGGGTGCAGTCGCGAGAGCTGAGATTGGCGCGGTGTTCTTCTTGGAGATCGATAGCAACGAAGTGTTGCGAAGAATCAAAACGGAAACCGGAAAAGCAATGCCGGATACTTTCTCCGTCCGCAGTTCGCCAAAACGTGGGCACTTCTATTTCAAGCACACAGCGAAAAGCATTGCCTGCGGAAATATTGCACAAGGCTATGTGAAGGGAGGCGATTGGTCGCTCCGCGCGGATGGTCAATACGTTGTTGCCCCCGGCAGTATTTCTCCAAAGACCGGACAACCTTACACAATTATTGACGATCTCCCCATCATCGGCATTCCCGATTGGCTCGTAGAGTGGTGTGAATCTCAACGCGAAAGCAAATTAAAGCCGGCAGAACGTGAGCCCGGCGAGCTGGTACCGCACGGCAAGATCAATGATTATCTGACGCGTTTTATTGGCAAGATGATTCACGAGAATGTGCCGCAGGAAGCAGCGTTGATTGCCACCCTCGCGACTGTTCATGAGAATTGTGCGCCACCGATTGATGAGAATCGCGTGATTCGTGATGTCCAAGGAATGTACTCGCGCTATCCGGCCGGAACTCCACTGAAAGATATGGTGTATTTCGGTGATAAACCAGCGGGCTCAACGGCAGCCGGAGCCGCTACATCCGCAGAATCGACCGCGGTGGGCAGTCATTTAGTCACGACGCGCGGCGATCAAGTGAAGACGAAGACGATTAAGTGGCTTTGGGCCAACCGCGTTCCGTTTGCAAAGCTCACTGTGTTTGCTGGAAACCCAGATCAAGGCAAGAGTCTCGTAACGATGCACATGGTTTGTCAACTCACAACAGGCAAACCGCTGTACGGCTCGACCGATGCTTTGCCGCCTTGTGAAGTATTAATTTTGGCCGGCGAGGATGAAGCTGACGACACGATTGTTCCGAGACTTCAAGCCGATGGCGCGGACCTGACAAAAATTCATATCGTTCAAGCCGTTGCTGCGCAAGACGGAAAAGGCGTGACGGTAAGCGAGCGCGAAGTCCAGCTCGATAAGGATATCCAAGCTATCGAAGAAGTAATCGAAATTCATCCCCAAATTCGGCTGGTTGTCATCGATCCCTTGAGCAATTATCTGGGAAATTCAAACATGAATCGTGAGCAGGAAGTTCGTCAAGTTTTGAATCCTTTGAGAAACCTCGCAGCGCGCCGGCAAGTCGCAATCGTGTCCGTTATGCATTTGAACAAGTCTACGGACGGCTCCGCGATTCATCGTATTGGCGGCGCAGTCGCGTTCACGGGTATTGCTCGGGCTGTGTGGCTTTTTGGCGAAGACCCCAACGACACAACCGAGACCAAAGACAAAAAGATGATGTTGCGCGTCAAAGGCAATATCGCAAGACGCGTCGGCGGGCTGATGTATGAGATCAAAACGAAGCCAGTGCTCATCGAAGGAAAACCAGTCGAGCAGCCGGTGATTAGCTGGATCGGTGAAACTGTGCAGACGGCACAAGATGTGTTGATTGCAGGTAGACCAGCAGGCCGTCCTGATGGTACCGACACCAAGCGGCATGATGCCGAAGAATGGTTGAAGGAATTTTTGAAAGATGGCAGCGAGACTCAAACGGACATTGAACATTTTTCCAAGAAAGCCAGATTCACGTGGCGTACGATCCGTCGCGCAAAAGAAAGTTTAGGCGTCATCTCCGAAAAAGCAGGCAAGAATTGGGAGTGGAGAATGCCTAATACAGAGCTTCTTTCGGCCCCGGTAGATTTAGAAACCAAGTCGTAAATCCCAGAGAAAAATATGGACGAGAACACAAAAAACGCCGCCGAAGTGTGCACGGAACCGGCTGCGCAGATGGAGCCCGCCAACAAACTCGGCCGTCCCAAGGGTGGTCGAAAGATCGATCCGAAAACCGGAGAGCCCTACAAACAGACTCAGGCAGAGCGAAAGACAAACGCTAAATACAAGCGTGAACACGACCAGAGGAAACGCCAAGAAAAGGAAGTCATCGCCGCGGAAATTGCAGCCAACGACTACACCAGCGGCCGTGTTCTATCGAAAGAGGATGTGCTTGAAGTTTTCGAGGATCGCGGACTCGCGCCGGAGCGCGTTGAGGTTCTTTACAAGTTGGCTGTCGAAGCAGCGCGGGAAACCGGACTGATCGCAAATGAATTTTTCTTCCGACACGGCGTCAGAAGGATGCAGGAAAGTGTTGCGGCCGGTCGCCCTATTTTGCTGGGAGACATTCCTGCGGAAGATGTACCGGGCATGCTTGATACGCGGGCCGATCTGTACGCCACATGGGATTACAGCTGCTCGTGGCGCACCGGAAACCCCGAAAACGAGTCTTTCGACGCCTACCTCGCGTTGTGCATGGCCGTGAAGGATGACTTCTTTACATTAAGTGAAGTTTGCGGCAAGGATTTTTACAAGGAAGCCTACCAGAGCTGGGTTGATTTGATGCCCCGTCTGGATGCCCGGGAGTTGCCGTCCGGATATACGCAACACCAGATGCGGAAGTTTTTAGGCGTCAGCGCCATTAAACAGCGGCTTTTGTCCGCAGCCCGTAACAGCATGAAATCATCGTTCATGGAGCTGTGGATCGTGCAGCTGTTGCTCACGGTTCCCGACTGCCGCACGCTCATCGTTACTGAAACGAACCCGTTGGCGATTCAGCGACTGGAGCAAGTGAAGCTCTATTTTGAGGTTCAGCCAACCGGTAGAACCCGACTGCAACAGCTCTACCCCCACTATTGCATCGATCAAGGTGATGGCAAGGCTAATGAGTTTCGATGCCCAATGGCCCACTTGCATTTGACCATCGGCGTCGCACTTTCCTCGATGGAGTCAGGCGGTTTTGCAGGGCAAAGGAATGACGTTTGCCTGTTTGACGATCCCTTGAGCGAGAACACAGTCGGCACAGAAGCCGCTATCAAGAAAACAATCGTCAAGTACGACGCCATTCGGAAGCTGAGCGAGATCGGGGCATTGGGCTCCGTGCTGGTTTGCACTCCTTGGGCCGTCAATGATTTGGGTGCGGAGCTTCAGAAGCGCAATGAAGAAGCCGAAAAAGATGGTAACTGCGAATTCCTCGATTATCGAATCGAGCCCGCCTTCACGGTCAAGAAATACGCCGCGGCAACTGCGAAAGAAGATTTGTTGGCACTGAAGGAAGAAGATGTTGTCCTGCGCTTCCCCCGCCGATTGGATTGGAAGTTCTTGCGTGCGGAAATGCATTCAGGCCGAGAGGATAATTTCAAGGAATTTCGATCACAGTATTTAGTTTCGTGGGCGTCATTGGGTGAAGAGAGCCTCCGCTGCACGTTCACCGAACAGGATTTGAAAGCCCGCACTCGACCGCTCGCTTACTTCGAGCCTATGGCGGTTATCGACACCGTGCTCAGCGCGGATTTAGCGTGGTCTGTCGCGCGCACGGCTGATATGAGCGCGATTGTAATCACAAAGCACATCAAGCGCGAAGATAAGACCATCGGCGTTGTCACGAATTGCGATATGGGTCGATATAAAATCCCAGAGTTGGCGGTGAGAATCGTTGAAGCCATTCACAACGAAAATCCCACCAAGATCGTAATCGAGAAGAGTGGATCGTGGCAAAGCCTCGCTGATGAGATTAATAAAGCAGCGTTCCTTCGTGGCTACATGCTTCCTGCAATTTATTGGAAGCCGACAAATCTCGGCGGCACTTCAGCGAAGACGAAAGCAATGCGGGTAAAAGTCTTAGAACCCGCAATCGCCGATTCGACGCTTTGGTTCGTGCAGTCATCATGGACAGATGCAGCCCATCTACAGCTGGTCAATTTCGATGGGATCAACATGAAGAGGCTGAACGATTTTCCGGATGCTCTCGCCCTCGGATGGACAACATTTTTCCCGGGTGCGCAACAGGGTGATCGTACCGAAGAGATGGAAAAAGCCGAACAGGCGGCACGAGACGCGGCTAATCGTCGCGCGATGTACGACAGAATTTACGGTAATCATGTTCATTCGATGCCTTCTGCACCCACGGTGGAGCAGGAATCAAACGGTCGCGGGGCCTTTGGTATCCCCGGTATTCGCGGAGGGTCATCTCTCGCTCCAGCCCCATCGCCAGTTCTGAACTGGGGCTCGATCCACCGCGGTAAGTCCGCAGCGTAGTCCTAAAGGAGTATTTCAGTGAGCGGTAACGGCGTTCGCAGGGGTGTGTCTTGTGAGCCTTTCGATATGGGTTTGCTGGCGCGGCAGATCAAACACCGAAGTCATCTTCCCGAGCACGGTTTTTCTTTGGTGAACATAGACACCAGCCAGTGCTCGGATGATCCGCGATCCGACTTGAGCGCGTTGTGCGCTGGATTGATTCATTTGGACGAGCTGGAAAACAACCGACAGGTTCTTTGGATCACGGATGTCGAGTTCGGTCATTACTTGCCAGCGAAGCTGCCGGCTGCAATCGCGAACTTTGTGAAAACGCATCCGGCGAATCGCTCGTGTATTGAAAAAATTAATGGATCAGCCTTCTTGAAAGTGTTGGTGGATCAAGAATTCGCGGCATTGGGCGTGAATCCTAACGTTCTGAGATGGAATTCCGCGCGCAACATCGACGCGAAGGCGCACCGCATCGGCGGCAAGTTGGTGAAGCTTCACAAACAGGATCGCCTCCGATTGGTAGCCGCACCGTGGAATGACGAATTTCTTCGGCAAGCGGAAAAATGGGACGGCACCAGCAAGAACCGAGGCAGAAAAGATGACGTGCTCGATGCCTGTGCCGGCCTCGCAGCGGGAGTATCAGTCCTTTAAGGAGCAAGAAATGAAAGGAATCATTACCGAAGCCAGCGATAGAAACCGTTGCTATATCACCGCGCAAGGCGGCGTATTCGTTGGGATGAGAAAAGATTTTCTCCATAACAAATACGCTCACACTTGCATGACTGAAGGTATGGAAGTTGAGTTCATCGCCGGCCCAAAGTCCTACGCAAAAGAGATTCGAATAGTCAATTGGGTCTATCCCTCCATGCACCAAGCTGAACTTGAAGTCGTCAATTGGGGCAACGGTATGGGCACGGCGAGTTTGTCCTGTGGGTGTCACGTTTCGCTGTATGCAGATCGATTCCTGACGGATCCCGCGTACCACTCTTATTTGGTTCAGGGCGCGAAGATCGTTGCGGATTTGGCTGTTTATACCAATCAAGGTGGGACTCGCATGAAAGCCACAAATATTGAGATTTTGATACCCGAAGGAGCGCAATTCGATGAAAGGCCGGTGCAGGATTTGCAAGCAGGAGAAGGACTCGGATGAGGCTATTCGAATTGTCCGTATCGCGCCGAGGATGGTTTTGTTCGTCGGCAAGGACGGCGGTTTTCATGAGATTCACCCGGACGACGGCCGTAAAACGCGGCGGTTCCGGCCCGTAGTTTGGAAGAAAAAGGAGAACAACAATGGCAGCAACGACGCCTGAACAACAGGCGGCATTTGAAAAAGAGAACGCGATTCAAGCAAAGGCGAGCTACGACTTTATGGTTCGGCATCGCGAGGATTATGTCGCGAATACCTACAATAATAATTTACTCGCCGAGTTCCTGAGGGTTAAAGAGCAGCCGTGGAGACTGGATAATTTGGAGGCCGCGTTTGAGATTCTGTCGGCAGAAGATGAATTCGATAATTCAATCCTGCCCACCGAGGCACCAAAACCCGTGGCAGTCGGTGTAGAGCCGGAGTTTCCTTGGCCGACTCCGTTGACCATGACGGCCATTGCAACAATGGATCGCGGAGATTTCAAGAAGTTCATCAAGGACCAGCGTTTTAGAGAACAACTCCAAACGCTGGGAATCAAGGCATAAGGAGATACACCAATGAGTACAGCACTAGAAGTGATCGACGCACGAGTTTCCCAAGCTCGATTTAGGTTCTACAAAAATCATAAGAACGTCGCGCCCAATCAGGCCAACGAATCTCTTATAGAAGGCTGGGCCGACACAAATTTGAAATCTCTCGAAGACGTTACGACGTGGAACGAAGCATACGAAGTCCTCAAGGATCAGCTGGCAAAGAACAAACACAACATCATTGTTGAAAGGCCGCGGGCCGAAGCTCCTGCACCCTCGCCCGAGCCCGCTCTCGAAGGTCAAGGGCTGCTTCGCAAGCTTCAGGCTGATTCAAAATCAGATAATCCCTCCGTCGCATTCGATGCGGTAGATAGGTTGAAGAAACTGGCTTATCCGCAACAGGATGGTGAGTCTGACAAAGAATATTTCGTCCGCATCTACAGTCCAAATTTGCTTCGCCGTGCTTCTGAGCCGCAGCTCAGTTTTCTCAGGAAGCGTTACGGAGCCACTTTAGTCAGCTACGCAATCAATCGTACGCAGTAAAAAGGAATGAAAACATGATCTCACAAGAATTGTTAGACCAGATTAACGCGGCGTGGACATCTGCGCTCGCTCGCTACAATCGCCACGCGAAGGCCCCCATCGCCGACGTAAAAGCCAATTCTGACTTCGTATGTAAATATCTACGGAGTCAAAACATCCCTCACACCGATTGGATTCACGAACAGATTTTCGACGCAGCAATTGCACAATGCGCCGATGATCTTGAAACAATCCGCGTTGAAACCACCGAGGAACGAAATCGCCGGCTCGCCAAACGCGATGCCGCTGATGGAAGCCGGCGTTACATCAAGGACGGCGAAGGATCGAAAGCAGCCGACATCAAAAGTCCGATGGATGAGATTACAAATCTGTTGACAGGGAAGAAGCATGAAGAAACCTCAGCAGTCGCCAAGACTGTTTTTCCGTCATTAAACGCTGACCCAGATCATTTGGAAAACATGAGTGCTGAAGATAAAGCGTTGCTCAAGAAACTCACCGGACCGGAAACCAGAATTTGGATGGCAAAACTTCGTCAGAAGATTGCAGAGGAAGCGCAAGCTGCTGCCTCAGTCCGAACCGGAAACGTTCGTTTGAAGGGTGAAGCCCGTGGCTAATGCGGAACTTACTCTCGAACAGCGGATAGAACGCATTGAGCGGGTGCTCATCGTTCAGGGTTTCTTGGAATGGCCGAAGCCTCCGCAAGCACCAGTTGAAGTTCCTCGCCTCGTAGCCCGGAACACCAAATGGGCACCCGACGTACCCGGCCTTGCACCCACAGTCCTCGTGACGGTGGATTGCACGTGCGTGAAAAGATGTCACCAAATTTCACTCATCGCGTCGCAAATGCGTAGACGTGTAGGTCAAGTCCTCGCGGCAACGACCGAGTGCGGAAAGTCTATCGAAGTGGAAATCCCGAGGGAGGAATAGCTATGAAGAACGGCGGCAGAATTACCGCAGCAGATGACAAGGAACAATTCAAACGGAGGTTCAAATGTTCGGTTTCATTGGGAGTTTAGTTACAACCATCCGCATCTGGTGGGCACGATGGAAGAGTCGGAAGTCCGTTGTGTCGTCCGTACCGGCGTCAACCATCACATCGCCCGCCGTCTCGTACCGCGGAACCGTTTCTGAATCAACTGAGTCAGCCGAAGTTCCAGTAAGCACAGTTCCGAAATCGTTTCGTCTCAGCGGTACGGTCGGAGCGAAGGGCGCAAGCGTGCTGATCTTCCAGAATAACAAACAGTTGGCGGTCGCGCACACGGCGGACGGCACGTTTTCAGTTGAACTCCCTGCGGGCACGTACGCGGTGACGCCGAAATTGAAAGGTTCATTGTTTCATCCCGAGTTTATCTTGGTGGACCTAAGTGGAGACACGGAGATTAAATTCAGTGATCCGGCGAGCGTGGTCGATTCGCGCAAGTACGGCAATTTTCCGAACGACTCTGTGGATATACAAGGCACGCTGACGTACACCGTGCCTATATTTTACTCACGTCGGGCCGGCGCGCCGATCGATTGCAGAGTCAAGAGGCCTGTAGACTGCCGCAAGTCTCCGAACATCCCGCAAAATTCTCGATTATAAGGAAATGTCATGAGTGATTTAGACGAATACAGAGGCGGTTTTCTTAAACTGCCCAAGCAGCACCTCACCGCAGCTCTGAAAGAAACCGACTCCCTTACCGTCAGCGAGTTCGCCGATCTCTTTGGTTTTCCCGCTTCCGCAGTAATCGCAGCCGTGGCACGTCAACGGCGATCCTACAACAAGCCCTTCTACTCCATTTCCGATCTTGCGGTGCGCTGGAATTGCAGCCGCGCCAAAGTTTATGAAGTGCTACGCGAATCCGAATTCAAAGTTCTCGATTTGCGTACATCTGGAACCGACAAGGGATCGCGCCGCATCCCGGCATCCGTTGTCCAAGCCCTTGAAAAGAGCCGGATGGCGGCAATCGAAGAAGCCGCGTGACGCGGTACACCATTATGGTGTATATTCCGGCTCATGAAAATTCGCACGAATATCTACTTGCTGGAGCGGCAGCAAAAGAGGCTTGAAGCCGAAAGCAAGAAAACCGGCAGCTCGGTCGCTGAACTGATCCGGCGAGCCATCGACAAGGTTTACCCGGATAAGGAGAATGCATGATCGTCAACATCCGACTAAAAGAGGTTCGCGTACGTCGTAAAAACAGCGAACAGTATCAGGGTGAGGATAAGTTCACCGGTGCCGTGACGTATTCCGTAATCGGCACCGTGGACCGTAAGCCCGTCCGCCTGTCTCTTGGCACCAAGGACTTGCGGATCGCGAATCGTCGGATTGAGAAACTTAAATTGGCCTGCGCCGTGGGCGCAACCTCAAGCGCGTGGGTTGAGCTGGAAGCCCTCCCAATATCAACGTTCAATTTCTTCGCTAGTAAGGTCGGCTATCTCCGATCCGCGGAGAAAGCGCCAACCGAATTGACTTGGGCCGGGTTGGTCGAGACATTCGAGCTGGAAATGCAGAGTTTGATCGACAAGAAGATGCGTTCGGCTAACACGCTGGATCGATATCGCCAGACATTTCGTCATTTCGCCGCGCATCTGAAAAATGACGAGGCGTATCTGAGCGACATCACCCCGGCGACTGTAGAGCTGTTTAAGGTCGCGCGTTACAAGTCCATTAAAGAGCTGAAGCAAAGCCGCGGAGGTTCCAGCGTCGCCTTGGATGTCGCTGTTCTCCACCGCGTCTTCAAATTTGCCGTCAAAAAGCAGCTCATGGATTCGAATCCGATTAATCTGGCGAATGAGAATAAGCCGGGCAAGAACCCCGAGAATGGGGCTCGTCCTTTCACGGCGGACGAACTGGCTGCCTTGCGTAAGCACGCCGGTCAAGACACATTCATGCTGCTACTGCTATTGCAGACCGGCCTCCGAGGGTCAGACGCGGTCGCGCTCCGCTGGGAAAACGTGCACTTTGAAACCGGAGTAAACGGAGAAATTCAGGTTTTGACAATGAAGCGCGGTAAGGTCGCAACCATTCCGATGGTCAGCGAACTGCACAACGCGCTGCTTGAAGTCGCTCAGACTCGCTACGGCGGCAAGATTCCCAAAGACGACTACGTGCTCTACAACCCCGAGACCGCGGAACCGTTCATGAATGCCAGCCGAGACGTGGAAGCGGCTCGAAAGAGAATGTACGCCCGGGTAGTTGCGCTGGGGGTGCGCGCCGGGGTTGATGCCACACCGCACGATTTCCGCGATACGTTCGCCTGCGACGCGCTGGCGAAGCGCGTGGACATCTATAGCTTGGCGAAGATGCTCGCAGACACCGTTGAGACCATCGAGACCCACTACGCCAGCTTCATCCCGGCGGCGCGCGATGCGGCCCAGAATTTATTGGAGACAGGCGTTGGAATTGAAGAGCAGGCGCGGATCGCGAAAACTCGCGGTAAGAAAGTTACGGCGATTCGAGCCTGACCTGTTAGGTAGACCTTGTTAGGTAGCTCGAAATCTCCCGTAACTTGTTGAAAATACGCGGGTGAGCCTGTAAGCCGGATTCTGTCCGCCGCGCGGCCCGCACCCCGATTTGCACCGAGACGCCACAACCGCGCAACGCGGCAATCATTCCTCTAGGTCCCGAATCGCTCCGGGACTCAAGCAGCCTACCCGAGGGTCGCAGCGCCACGCTCTTGGAGCGCGACGCATTCGGGCCGGGCCGGCCCTCCCCTCCTATTTGGCCTTGCTCCGCGCGGGGTTTTCCGTGCCCCGGATGTTGCCATCCGGGCGGTGGGCTCTTACCCCACCTTTTCACCCTTGCCAAATGCGCTGGACCAAAACTGGCGGGCTTGTGGTTTTTCCGCAAGCCTGCCGCCGAGGTCGAAGCTCACCGGCGGTTTATTTTCTGTGGCACTTTCCGTAGCCGCGTCGCCGCAATTCGCTTTCGCGCTCCGCGTGACGCAACCCCCTGGCGTTACCAGGCGCGCCGCCCTGCTGCAGCCGACTCTTGCGAGCTCACCGCAGCTGGAGTCCGGACTTTCCTCCCGTCGGCATTCCTTGCGAAACGCCAACCGGCGATCACCCGGCTCACCCGCTCCCTCAATTATATCCCACCGGGGGCTCTTTCGATCCCAGAGGTCGTGCAGTACACAACCTCACGGCGGCCGCCAGCCGCAAGCAGTCTACTGTGATGCTGCATATGCCCAAGGGAATCCTGCCTCCGGGGGCGGATGTGGACCTTTACACGATCAAGACAAAAGAACTTAACGTTTTCAGCTCGGCGATCCAGCACGGCGACTGAGACAAATTGTCCTTGAACTCTACGACAACGAAGGGGAGGTCGAACTCGTTTTCGGCCATTGACGAACGCAGCCGTTCCTCCGATCACACGGGCGGAACTCAATTTCGTAATCCAGTCCATCGGCGGCCGTTCAGCCAGCGCGGCGTCGCTAGCGAAGTAATTTATCAAACTGTCCCTCGTCGAGAATCGTAACGCCGAGGGCTTTCGCCTTCTCGAACTTCGATCCCGCATCGGTTCCGACGACCACGTACGTCGTCTTCTTGCTCACGGACCCGCCCGCCTTGCCACCGTGCGACACGACGAGCGCCTCCGCCTCCTCGCGCGATCGCTTCGCCAGCGTCCCGGTAAATACAAACGTCATCCCCGCGAATTTCGAGCTCTTCGGCGCCGCGCGCTCATCCTTCATATTCACGCCCACGGCACGCAGCCGCTCGATCAGCTTGCGATTCGCCGACTCGGCGAAAAACTCGTGCACGCCCTCAGCGATCTTCTCGCCCACTTCCTCCACCGTCACCAGCTCCTCGGTGGTCGCTTCCTGCAACTTCTCCATCGATCCGAAATGCCCGGCCAGCAATTGCGCGGTACGCTCGCCCACGAACGGAATCCCGATTGCATAAATCAGCCGCGCGAGGCTGTTTTTCCTGCTAGCGGCAATCTCTTCCAGCAGATTTTGCGCCGATTTTTCGGCCATGCGGTCCAGTTCGGCGACGGACTCCATGTCCAGCTTGTAAAGATCGGCGAAATCTTTCACCAATCCCTTTTCCAGCAGCTGCACCACGATTTTGTCGCCCAGACCGTCGATATTCATCGCGTGCCGGCCGGCAAAATGCAGAATCGATTCGCGCCGCCGGGCCGGGCAGGAGACATTCACGCACCGGTACGCCACTTCACCCTCGGTGTGATAGACGCGCATTCCGCATACCGGGCACTTGGACGGCATCTCGAATTCCTTTTCTTCGCTGCCGTGCTTCATCACCTTCAGCACGTGCGGGATCACCTCGCCTGCCCGTTCGACCAGCACCCTATCGCCCGCATGCACGCCGAGGCGCCGCACTTCGTCCAGGTTGTGCAGCGTCGATTTCGTCACCGTGACGCCGCCGATCTGCACCGGCTCGAATACCGCAAACGGCGTCAGCACGCCTGTGCGCCCCACGCTCACCTCGATGCTTTTCAGCAGGGTAGTTTCCTGTCGCGCTGGATACTTATAAGCAATCGCCCAACGCGGCGCCTTCGACGTGAATCCCAGTTCGTTCTGCAGCGAGATCTCGTTGACCTTGATCACCACGCCGTCGATCTCATACGGCAGCTTTTCGCGCCGCGCCTCGACGCGGTTGATATATTTTTCGACGTGCTCGATCGACGGGCAAACCTTCCAATCGTAGCTTGCCTTGAACAACAGCTTCGTCAAAGTTTCCAGTACCTCGGACTGCTTTTTCTTCGGCACGCGCCCGTCGACCAGTAGGTAGTAGGCGAAAAATTCCAGCTGCCGCGACGCCGTAATCTTCGGATCGAGCATGCGCACCGCGCCGGCCGCCGCATTGCGCGGATTCGCAAACCGCTTCCCGCCCTGCGCCTCCTGCTGTTCGTTCATCTTCTCGAAGGCCTCGCGCGTCATGATCACTTCCCCGCGCACTTCGAAATCGGCGGCGATTCCGGCCTTCTTCAACGTCGCGGCGTCGATCGTCAGCGGTATCGAACGGATCGTTTTCACGTTCGGCGTCACCTCCTCGCCCGTCGTGCCGTCGCCACGCGTCACCCCACGGGCCAGTCTTCCCGTTTCGTAAATTAGCGATAGGCTCAGCCCGTCGAACTTCTGCTCGCAAACATATTCCACCGTTGGGCGCCCGATCGTCTGCGTCACGCGCCGGTTGAATTCGCCTAGCGTCTCGAACGAAAATGCATTGTCCAGGCTCGTCATCGGCACGCTGTGCCGGAATTGCTGGAATCCCTCGCGCGGCGCCCCACCGACGCGCTGCGTGGGCGAATCGGACGACGCCAGTTCCGGATGCGCTGCCTCCATCGCCTTCAGCTGGTTCATCAACTTGTCGAAAGCCGCGTCGGAAATTTGCGGATCGTCCAGCACGTAATACAAATGTTCGTGATGGCGAATTTTTTCGCGCAACGCTTCGATCTCTTTCGCGGCTTTGCGGCCACTGGCCATGGGAAACCCTCTGCGCGATGAAGTCCGTCCCAACTCGCCGGTATTATACAATGTGCGATTGGCCGGGCTACTTGGGACGAACCGATGCCGCAAGAAATAAAAGACGCGCTGCTGATCTATAACCCGACGAGCGGGCGAAAGCGTCACGCGCGCTTCCAGGAAATCGAACACGCCGTCCGCATCCTAAGAGAAGCGGGCATCACCGCCGAGCTCGCGCCCACGACCGGTCCCGGCGCCGCCATCCGAATCGCCCGGCAGGCCGTCGACCAACGCCGCGGCATGGTGATCGCCTGCGGCGGCGATGGCACGATCAACGAAATTATCAACGGGCTCGCGCACAGCCAGGTTCCCATGGCGCTGCTGCCCGCCGGTACGGCAAACATCCTCGCCAAAGAGCTGGGCATTCCCTGGGATATTCCGCGCGCCGCGCGCCTGATTGCCGGCGGTGCTATCCGCCGCATCGCGCTCGGCGTCGCCACGCCGACGAACGGCAATCATTCGCCCGCAATTTCCGCCGACGGCCGCTATTTTCTTTCCGTTGCCGGCGCGGGGCCTGATGGCGCCATCGTCAACGGCGTCCACGAGGGCCTCAAGAAATCCGCGGGCGTCTTCGCCTATTGGGTGGAAGGCTTCCGGCAACTTTTCCGCTACGCCTTCCCGCAAATGAAGATTCGCTCAGCCGGACGCGATCGCGAGGCCACGATTATCGTCGTCGGCCGCACTGCCCACTATGGCGGCCCGTTCAAAATCACCACCGAAGCCAGCCTGTTCGAGGACACGTTTGAGTTCCTCACCAATTCCACGCGCAGCCGCCTGGGCTATCTCGCCTGCCTGCCCGCTCTTTTCGCGGGCACTCTGCGAAAACGCCGCGGCATCGAAACCTGGAAAGCCACTGAAGTGATTTGTGAATCCGCCGGCGCCGAACCGGTGTACGCTCAGGTCGACGGCGAGCCGGTCGGGCCCCTGCCGATGGCGTTTCGGATCGTGCCGGACGCGCTTTCGATCGTGACGCCCGCGGTGCAATAGCTCGAGCACTTCCACCGACAAAACGTGGAACCCTTCACACACGCATTCACGTCGCTCGCCCTCGCGCGTGCCGGCGGCCGCCGCATGCCGCGCTTCAGCGCCACGATGATGATTGTCGCGGGTCTCGCCCCCGATCTCGATTACGCCACGTATTTCGGGGGCGCCAGCGCGTTCATGCGCTTCCATCGCACGGTGCTCCATTCCATCGCGGGATCGTTTGTCGTCGCCTTCGCCGTCGCCGCAATTTTCTGCGCCATCGACCGCAAATACCCGCAGCGAAAAAAGTCGTTCTCGCAGGCCATTGCGCCGCTCCGCTTCGGCCCGGCCTTCGCGGTCAGCGCCATCGGCGCCGCCGGACATCTGCTGCTGGATCTCTTCAGCGGCGTTGGTCTGCAGCTTCTCTGGCCCTTCCGCGCGCAATGGATCGGTTGGGAAGTGATCGGCGATCTTGACTTGTGGGTTTTTCTGCTTCTCGTGCTGGGGCTGTTGTTGCCGCTGTTGCTCGGTCTGGTGAACGAAGAGGTGGGCGCGCAAAAAAAAGGCTCAGGCGGTCAGCGCGCCGCCATCGTCACGCTCGTGCTGATCTCCGCTTATTTCGGCTGGCGCGCGGATCTCCACAGCCGCGCGATCGATCTGCTGCTCTCGCGTGAATATCACGGCCGTATCGCGCTATCGGCAGCCGCGTTTCCCGCCTCATCCTCGCCCTATCAATGGCGCGGCCTGGTGGAAACGGACAACACCATGGAACTCCTCGACGTCGGGCTGCGCGACGATTTCGATTCCAACCGTAGCGATAGCCTGTTCAAGCCGCAGCCGTCGCGCGCTCTCGCAGCCGGAGAAGACTCGACCGCAGCCCGCGCTTTCCTGCGCTACGCGAAAGTCCCCTTCGCGAACGTGCAGCCCCGCGAGGCAGGTTTCCGCGTGGAAATTCACGACCTGCGTTTCGCCGGAGGCGATTACCAACCGGCTAACATCTTCGTCCGCCTTGACTACAACAGCCAGGTCCAACTCCAGCGCCAGGGATTCTTCTTTGCCTCGGACCCGAATCCCTAGAGAACAAACGCATCAGCTTTTCGGATGGGGATGCCGGAACAAAATCCGACTGATGACGAACAAAACCGCCAGGATTGCGATCACCGTCACCGCAAATCCGATCTTGTGCCCAATCAAATAAACCAGCACGGCGTCGCCGTACTTCACCGCCAGAATCCCCTCGATGAAATACCGCAGCGCCCGCCCGCAAAGCAGCGCCAGCACAAATGTCCGCAGCGGCACCTGAAACACCCCCTCGGCCAGCACAAAAACCTTGAAAGGAAACGGCGGCGGCAAAATCCCCGGAACGAAAACGCTCAGAAACGCGTTGCGCTGCACCCAGCCCTTCACTCGGTGCGCTCCGCGATGCCGGTGAAAATATGCCTCGCCGCCTTTCTTCGCCAACAGGTAAATCCAGATGCAGCCGGCCAACGACCCGAGCGCCGCCATCGCGCAGTAGTAAGGCATCCGCGCCGGCCGCTCGCGCGACAATTCCATCACCAGGGCGTCAGCGATAAACGGCAGCGTGAGCACCGACGAATCGAGAAACGTGGCTACAAAAAGCCCTGCGCCGCCCATTGTGGCAACCAGCGCCGCCAGCCAGTGCGGCATTTTCAGTGGATTCATTTCGCGGTAAGCCTGCAGAGCGCGCCGATTGTAACAGAATTTTTCGCGCCTTCCGGACAGCCCGGGAGTATTGCCTGAGCTGCAAAGCTGTTCGGTTGTCGAAGGGAATGCGACAAAATGCAGCATCCAACAATACGCCGGCATCCGCACAAAAGCCGCCGCTCGCCGCCCCACGAAATGGCACACAAACTCGATGTCGGAATCGCATGCCGGCCTTGCGCCGCTGAGGCGCAAATTGCTCAATCCCATCGGCTCAGCTAGAATTTGCGCTTGGACAATTCTCGCCAGAAAGCTCCGCTCATCGCCGGACTGAACCAACGCCAGAGCGAAGCCGCGCTCGCCACAGAAGGCCCGCTGCTGGTCCTCGCCGGCGCCGGCACGGGCAAGACGCGCGTCATCACCTATCGCGTCGCGCACCTGATCGAGCAAGGCGTTCCGCCCAGCTCGATTCTCGCCGTCACCTTCACCAACAAGGCCGCCGGCGTGATGAAGGACCGCATCCAGGACCTCCTGCGCGCGAGCGGATTCGCCGCCTGGGACGTCTGGGTCTCCACCTTCCATTCCTTCTGCGCCCGCCTGCTGCGCCGCGAAGCTCAGAGCCTCGGTCTGCCGCGCGATTTCGCCATCTACGACGACGACGATCAAACCGCGGCCGTCAAGCGCTCGCTCCTGCAGCTCGGCCTCGCCGCCGAAGACTATCCTCCGCGCAGCATGCGCGCCCAGATCAGCCACGCGAAGAATCACGGCATCACTCCGGATGAAATGGAATCCCAGGCCAAGGACCTGCGCAACTCCGGCCGCGAGGACGGAGCGAAAGTATTCCGCGTCTACAACGAAATCCTCCGCAAGGCCGCGGCGCTCGATTTCGACGACCTCTTGTTGCGCGCCGTCGATCTGCTCCGCGATCATCGCGACGTGCGCGAGCGCTGGAGCAATCAATTCCAATACCTAATGGTCGACGAATTTCAGGACACCAATCGCGCGCAGGAAGAGCTGGTCCGGCTGCTCGCCGGCGAACGTAAGAACGTCTGCGTGGTCGGCGACGAGGACCAGTCGATTTACGGCTGGCGCGGCGCTCGCGCCGGAAATCTAAAACGCTTCACGCAGGATTTCCCCGGCGCGAAACTCATCCGCCTGGAGGAAAACTACCGCTCCACGCAATCGATCCTCGACGCTGCCGCCGCCGTGGTGAAAAACAATTCCGACCGCCTGGGCAAGAATTTGCAAGCCACGCTCGGCACGGGTGAGTTGCTGCGCTATTTCGAAGCGCCGGATTCCATCGCGGAAGCTGAATTCATTTGCGAAGAGATCGCCTCCGTCATCCGCGAAAATACCGACGCCCGTATCGCTGTTCTCTACCGTACCGGCGCCCAATCGCGATCCTTTGAAGAAGTTCTGCGCCGCCTCGGCATCCGCTACCGGGTGGTCGGCGGATTCAGCTTCTACGAGCGCGCCGAGGTCCGCAACGCACTGGCCTACGTCCGCCTGGTGTTTCATCCCGAGGACGAGGTGGCCCTGCTCCGCGTCTTAAACGTGCCGCCTCGCGGCATCGGCGCAACCACCGTCGCCGCGCTCGAAGCCCGCGCGAAGGAAACCGGCAAATCGCTCTGGGGAACGATTCAAAGTGGCAACATTTCGACGGGGAAAAAGATCGCCGGCGCGCTGAATTCTTTCCGCGAATTGATCGAGCTGCTGCAGGATCTCTGCAAGGAATTGCCGCCCGCCGCGCTGATCGAATGCGTGTTAGACCGCAGCGGTCTGCTCAACTGGGTCGAGCAGCAGGACAATCTCGAACACACCACCCGCGCCGAAAATCTTCGCGAACTTTCGAACGCCATGGCCGAAGCCACCGAACAGGGCCAGACGCTCGAAGATCTGCTCGACCGCGCCGCCCTCGCATCCGACTCCGACCAGTATCAGGAAGACGTGCCCGTCTCGCTGATGACGCTGCACAGCGCCAAGGGCCTCGAATTCGACGCCGTCTATCTGGCCGGCCTCGAAGAAGGCGTGCTCCCGCACAGCCGCTCCGTCGACACGCCCGCTGAAATCGAAGAGGAGCGTCGGCTGTTTTACGTCGGCATGACCCGCGCAAAAAGAACTCTCGTCCTCACCCGCGCGGTCTATCGCCGCAGCTACGGCGAAGACCGCCTCCGCGCGTCCCTCCCCTCGCGCTTTCTCGCCGAAATTCCCCGCGAGCTGATCGAAACCGCTGCCGGATCGCAATCCGACCCGGGCGAATCGCGCCGCTACGAGCCCGACCCCGAATTCTCGCAGGATTATTCCTACCGCCGCGGCCATCGCACGCCCTACGGCCGTCCCGCACCGGCAGCCCGCAGCGCCAGCTCCAGCCGCGGCGCCGGCTCAACGGACCCGCTCATCGGCAAACGCGTCCGTCACCTGAAATTCGGCATCGGCACGATCATTGAGGTCGATGGCGACGGCGAGGACCGCCGCATCACCGTGAGCTTCCAGGACTACGGCCCCAAGAAACTCCTCGAGCGCTACGCGAATTTGCAGCTCGCCTGAGCGCGACCGCCGTCCCGATTGTCCCGAAGGACAGGTTGCGCGGAAGTGCCTCACAAGGTAGAGTTTTCGACATTCGCACCGGGAAGGTGGCGATTGGATCCACAGCTGTTCCGCACCAAGAACATAGACCAGCTCATTTCCGACGCCGACCGGCCGGAGATGCGCCTGAAGAAATCTCTCGGCTGGTTAAGCCTGACGTCGCTCGGCATCGGCGCGGTCATCGGATCCGGAATTTTCACGGTCATCGGCACGGCCATCGCCGGCCAAAAGCTCAGCGCTAGCTCCGTTCTGAATGCTCCCCTCCTTGAATATCTGATTTATCACTCCGCATCGTTCGGCCGGCCGGGCGCGGGACCCGCGATCGCGCTCTCGTTCGCGCTGGTCGGAGTGGTCTGCTGCTTCGCGGCGCTCTGCTATGCCGAACTTGCCGCGATGATTCCGATCGCCGGTAGCGCCTACACCTACACGTACGCGACGATGGGCGAGCTCATCGCCTGGATCATTGGCTGGGACTTGATCCTTGAGTACGCTGTCTCGAACATGGCCGTAAGCGTCGGATTCTCGGCGCACGTTGTCGATCTATTCGACTGGTTTGGCTGGCACCCCGATCCGCGCTGGATCACGCCGGCGTATCTGCCCGGCGGTCTCAGCGATCTTCAGGGCAACACGCTCTACGGTCCGGGCTGGCATTTCGGATTCAACTGGCCGGCGTTCGTGATCGTGATGCTGCTCACTGTTGTACTGGTGCGCGGCATCAAGGAGTCGGCGCAGACCAATAACATCATGGTGCTGCTGAAGATCCTCGCGATCCTGATCTTCATCACCTTCGCGGCGCACCTGATTCATCCCGCCAACTGGCATCCCTTCGCGCCCAACGGCTGGCCGGGCATTCTGACCGGTGGCTCGATCATTTTTTTCACGTACATCGGATTTGACTCCGTCTCGACCGCCGCAGAGGAGTGCAAGAATCCACAGCGCGATCTGCCCATCGGCATCATCGCCACTCTGGTGATCTGCACGGTGCTCTATATCGGCGTCGTCGTGGTCCTAACCGGCATCGTACCGTGGCAGACGCTGGTGGACGACGCGGCGCCCGTGGTCAACACGATGAAGCGGCTGCATTTCGGCAACATTCGCCTCGCGGTGCTGATCGGCGCGCTACTGGGAATGATTTCGTCGCTGCTCGTTTTTCAGCTGGGTCAGGCGCGCGTCTGGTTTGCCATGTCGCGCGACGGTCTGCTCCCCCGGGTTTTCAGTCGCGTCCATCCGCGATTCCGGACGCCGGATTTTTCCACCTGGGTCGCGGGAATCGTCGTCGGCGTTCCCGCCGGCCTGCTCGACATCGGGACGCTCGCCGATCTTTCCAACATCGGCACGCTATTCGCGTTCGCGCTGGTCGCCGGCGGTGTGCTGATCCTGCGATTCCGCGAGCCCAACCGGCCGCGATCGTTCCGCGCGCCCGGCGGACTCCTCGCGCCGATCATGACGATTCTCACCTGTCTGCTGCTGATGGCCGGGCTGCCGATCATGAACTGGCTGCGCTTTTTTGCCTGGCTCCTGATTGGCTTGGTTATCTATTATTTCTACAGCCGGAAACATAGCCAACTATCGACCGCGAACATGGCGGCCGCGAAAGGAGCCTCTCGCTGATGCGCGGCTTCGCCCCCCAGGCGCCGAATCGATCCATCCGAGGAGCGTTGCGCGCCGCGCCCGTGCTCCTGCTCGCAATTCTGTTTCTCGCGCTGCCATCGTCATTCGGCTGGGGCGACAACGCCGAGCGCATGATCGTTGACAAAGCTGTCGACACATTGCCGGATGAAATGCTGCCGTTCTTCCAGGCCAATCGCGGATACCTGATGCAGCACGTCACCGACCCCCTCGAATCGGAAGCGCGCAGTCCCGCCGAACAGCCCAAGGGATTCATCCAGCTCGATCACTACGGCCCGTATCCGTACACGTCGCTTCCGCGGACGTACACCGCGGCTGTGGAGAAATTCGGCCGGCGCCAGCTAGCCGCGCGCGGCGTGCTGCCCTGGCAGATCGGCCTCTACAGCCAGAAGCTCACCGACGCGCTGCGTGCGCGCGACTGGGACGACGCGAAGCTTTCCGCCGCGATTCTGGCTCACTACGTCGCCGCGGCGCACGATCCGTTCAAATCTACGATCAATAAAGACGGCACTCTCTCCGATCAGCAGGGCATCAACGAACGTTTCGGCGTCGGGCTGGTCGACCGCTACCAGCGCTTCTTCTTCCTGAAGCCGAACGAAGCCGCTTTCATCCGCGACCCGACGGATCACGCCTTCGAGATGTCGCTCGACGCCCACTCCTGGCTTGAAAATATATTGCTGGCGGACCGCCGCGCTCGCGAAGGCCTTACCGGCTATAGCAGTGAATACTACGACCGCTTCTACGCGCAGGCCGGGGCCGTGCTGATCCGCCAGCTGACGGACGCGGCGACCGACACGGGATCCTACTGGATGACAGCGTGGATCAACGCCGGGCGTCCGCAGTTGCCGGGCAGCTGATCGAACGTGAGCGCGCCAATCACGATGCGGACGCCGACCGTTCTCGACGCTCTCCCCAAAGCGGAGTTGCACCTGCATCTGGAAGGCTCGATTCGCCCCGAAACCGCCGTCGAGCTCGCCGAGCGCCACGGAGTGACGCTCACCGCCCCGGACGTGGCCGCGCGCTACAACTACAACAATTTCGCGGGATTCATCGAAGCGTTCAAATGGGTCACGTCGTTCTTGCGCGACCCGGAGGATTACGCGCTGATCACGCGAAAGCTGGCCGAAGAGCTCGTGCGGCAAAACGTGGTCTACGCGGAAATTACGATCTCGGCCGGCGTGATGCTGCGCCGCATGCAGAGTGTGGAAGCGAATTTCACCGCCATACGTGAGGCGTCGGAAAGCGTGGTGTACCGCAAGCTCCGCCCCGGCTGGATTTTCGACGCCGCGCGACAATTCGGCGCCGAAGCTGCCAGCGAGGTGGCGCGCACCGCCGCGAAGCTTTCGCGCTCCGGCGTGATTGCATTCGGAATGGGTGGCGACGAGCTTGCCTTCCCCACCGTGAATTTCCGCCCGGCGTTTGACCACGCGCGCAGCGAAGGCCTGCGCATCGTCTGCCACGCGGGGGAAGTTGGCGGACCTGAGGCGGTGAAGGAAGCCGTAGAAATTCTGGGAGCTGAGCGAATTGGCCACGGTATCGCCGTGATGCACGACACGCCGCTGGCCACATCGCTCGCAAACCGCCACGTGGTGCTCGAAAACTGCATTTCGAGTAACATCTCGACGGGCGCCCTCGCGAAGCAAACCGGCAAACCCGTGGCGTCCGTCGCGGATCATCCGCTCGCGAAGCTGATGGCGCAGGGTTCGCTCGTCACGCTTTCGACCGACGATCCCGCGATGTTCCACACGGACCTTCTGACCGAATATTCCCTGGCGGCTTCGCTCGGCTTGTCGCAGCCGCAGCTTCTGCAGCTCGCCGAGCAGAGTTTCAGCGCGTCATTCCTGCCGCCTATCGAAAAACGCCAGCTGCTCGAAAACTTTCGAGCGGCTGCAAAATCAGCCGGGCTGGTATAATCCGCGCAGCGCCATCGCGCACAGGAAGAAAAATGAAAGCTCACGTCTGGGTTATGCCGAAGCCGACCGTCCTCGACCCCCAAGGGCAAACCATTCAGCGTGCGCTTGGCTCGCTCGGCCACTCCAAGGTGCAGGGCGTGCGCCAGGGCAAATTCTTCGTGCTGGAGTTCGACGGTATGAGCCGCGCGGAAGCGCAAACGGAAGTCGAGCGCATCGCGAAAGACGTCCTCACCAACCCCGTCATCGAAGAATTCCGCTTCGAAGTCATCGACTGAACTGCCAAACCTGTCGCACAGACACGAAGGCACAAGAGAAATTCTGGTGCTTCCTTTCGTTCTGATATAGATTCCGTTCACACTGCTTGAAAAGGGGGACGTATGCGCGAGAGAGTGGTAGCTGCCTGCGTACTGGTGATCCTGCTAGCGGCGATTCTCACGGGACGTTCCCGCGGGCTTCACGCTGCGAATCCGCCGGCTGGCGCTTGTGACCGCGCTTGCCTGAATGGATTCCTGGAGCAGTATCTCGCCGCGCTCGTGAAACACGATCCCACTGGCCTGCCCGTCGCGGCTGATCTGAAATCGACCGAAAACACGAAGCCCACCCCGCTGGGCGACGGCCTGTGGAAAGCGATCAAGTTCATCAAATTTCGCGGCGAGACCATTTCCGATCCCTCGACCGGCCAGATCACCTATTGGGCCGCCGTGCAGGAAGATCATGTCTCGCTGCTGATGCTGCGCCTGAAAATCGCCGGCGGACAAATTACCGAATCCGAGACGATCGTCGCCCACGGCTCTGCGCCCGATGCCCCCCGCACCGGATTCGAAGTGATGCCGGATCTGCAGCTGCTGGCCGCGATCAAGCCGTTCCTGGAAAGCGAGGTCTCGCCGCGCCCCTCCCGCAGTGAATTGATGGCCGCCGCCAACGCATACTTCGACGGCATCGAGCACTGGACGGGCCGCACGCCTTTCGCGCCCGGGTGCAATCGCATCGAAAACGGTCAGCTCACGACAAATAATCCGACGAACTCCGAGGGCCTGCCGCCGCTCGGCTGCCGGGATCAATTCGAGGCCAAGCTGTTCACCTACATTCCCAAGGTCCGGGACCGCCGCTTTCCGATCGTTGACGAAGAGCATGGGCTTGTGGTCGCGCAGGTCGTCTTCGATATCCCCGGCAGCAAGACCTGGATCCGCGACGGCAAAGAAGTGGCCGCCCCGCCCGCCGTCGCCAATCCGCGCAACAACATCCTGAACGAGATGTTCAAGGTCGATCATGGCCAAATCCAACTGATTCAGGCATTCATGCTGCCGAACGAGCCCTACGGCACGCCAACGGGCTGGAATTAGCTCGACTTCATCATCACCCCTGTCGCGAAACGGCTCGATCGGCCCTCTCCGGCGCGTGCCGCGGCTTGTGTTACCATTGCTGGATCGGCAGGCCGGCGGCCTTCCCACGCCACGGCACACCCGGAGATCGCGACGATGTGTGGAATTGTCGGCTACGTAGGCCCCAAGCGAGTCGTGCCCCTGATCCTCGACGGCCTTCGCCGCCTGGAGTATCGCGGCTACGATTCGGCCGGCATCGCCGTGGTCGGCGAAAACGGCAAGCTCGATGTGCGCCGCTCGCCAGGCAAACTTCGTAATCTTGAGGAATCGATCCGCATCACGCCGCTGGACGGCGTCTACGGAATCGGCCACACGCGCTGGGCCACGCACGGCCGCCCCACCGAGGAAAACGCGCACCCGCACCGCGACTGCAAAGGCGAAATTGTGGTGGTGCACAACGGAATCATCGAAAATTACATCGATCTGAAAAAACAGCTCATCGCCGAAGGCCACAAATTTGTCACCGAAACCGACACCGAAATCATCGCGCACCTGCTCGAGAAATTCTCGGCAAACGACACGCCGCTGGAGCAGGCCGTGCTGCGCGCCGTGAAAGCGATGACCGGCGCCTACGCGCTAGTGACGCTTTCGACGAAAGACCCGAACAAAATCGTGGCTGCGCGCCTGGGGCCGCCGATCGTTTTGGGCTTCGGCGACAAGGAATTCTTCGTCGCCAGCGACATTCCGGCGATCCTGGCGCACACGCGCAGCGTTTTCTTCCTGGGCGACGGCGAGGTCGCGGTGGTCACGCCGCAGGGCATCCAGATCTCCGATTTCGAAAGCCGTCCGGTCCATCGCAAGCCCCAGCAAATCACCTGGGACCCGATCATGGCCGAAAAGGGCGGCTTCAAGCACTTCATGCAGAAGGAAATTTTCGAACAGCCGCGCGCCGTTCGCGACACGCTACTTGGCCGCATCTCGCAGGAAACAGGCAAAGTGTTTCTCGACGAAATGGACATCCGCGAGGAAGAGTTCAAGGCTTTTCGCGACGTGAAAATCGTCGCCTGCGGCACGAGCTGGCACGCAGGGCTGGCCGGGAAATTCATGATCGAGCGGCTGGCGCATATTCCCGTCGAAGTCGATTACGGCAGCGAATTTCGCTATCGCGATCCCATCGTCGAACCAACCAGCCTGATCATCGCCATCAGCCAATCCGGCGAGACGGCGGACACGCTGGCCGCCGAGCGCGAAGCCCGCGCCAAGGGCGCGAAGGTTCTTTCGATTTGCAACGTGGTGGGATCGATGCTCACGCGCGAATCCAACGGCACGATCTACACGCACGCGGGCCCGGAGATCGGCGTCGCATCCACCAAAGCGTTCACCGGCCAGCTGACGGCGCTGCTGCTCACCGCCCTGTACCTCGGTCAGGTGCGCGGGAAACTCGGCTCCGCACAGTCAAAACTCCTGATGCAGGAGCTGACGAAGGTGCCGCATAAAATCGGCGCGATCCTGCAGCGAGATACCGCCATCGAGGAGCTCGCTCGCCAATTTTTCCGCCACACGGATTTCCTCTATCTCGGTCGAGGCATTCACTATCCCGTCGCTCTCGAAGGCGCGCTAAAGCTGAAGGAAATTTCCTACATCCACGCCGAAGGCTATCCTGCCGGCGAGATGAAGCACGGCCCCAACGCCCTGATCGACGAAAATCTTCCCGTGGTGATGATCGCCACGCGCGACGAATCCGACCCTGAATCGATGACGCGCTACGAGAAAACGATTTCGAACCTACAGGAAGTGAAGGCGCGCGACGGAATTGTGATCGCCCTGGTCACAGAAGGCGACCGGCTCGCCAAAGGCACCGCCGATCACGTGATCGAAATTCCCGCCGTACCGGAATTGATCGCGCCCATCCTGGAAATCGTTCCGTTGCAGATGCTCGCCTACCACATCGCGGTGCGCCGTGGTTGCGACGTCGATCAACCGCGCAACCTCGCCAAATCCGTTACCGTCGAATAGGCCATTTTTATATCCGCTGCCGTGGCGCTAGAATGCGGCCATGGGAGTCTGCACGTCCGGTTCACCGAGGTACGCGCGTTTGCTCGCCGTCTTCTTCGCAGGATTGATTTTGCTGCTGCCCGCTCCCCTGCGCGCGCAGGATGATCAGACTGGCGCCAGCGGCAAGCTCGCCGGCGTGAAAATCACTGGGTCGACCAAATACCCTCCAGAGCTGGTCGCCGCCGAGACCGGACTTTCCCCCAGCTCGAGCGTCACCAAAGCCGATCTGCAAAACGGAGCCGATCGCCTGGCGCGCTGCGGACTTTTTTCGAACGTCAATTACCGCTTTTACTCCACCGACGCAGGCGTCGTCGCCGAATACGAAGTCACCGACGCGTCCACGCTCCCTGTTTATTTCGATAACTTCCCGTGGTTCACCGACGAGGAGCTCACCGCCGCCCTAAAAAAAGCAATTCCGCTGTTCGACGGAAACGCACCCGAGGGCGGTTCCCTGCTCCACGACATGACCGGGGCGCTCGAACACCTGCTCGCCGCGCGCAGCGTCCACTCCAGCGTTTCGGCTGCCCTCTTCACCGTGCCGATCGGCGATCGCAAGGTGCAGCAGTTCCACGTGGACAATGCCGCCGTGACTATCGGCGGCATCGAATTCGGCGACGCGCTCGCAAAGAACGATCGCGGACTTCAGCAACGCCTCCCGGATGTCGTGGGCCAGCCGTACTCACGCACGCTTGTCGAGCTCTTCGAATTCGAGCAGGTCAGGCCGGTCTATCTGGCAAACGCGTACCTCCGCGTGAAAATCGGCCGCCCGATCGCGCACATCACGGAGACGGGCGGCGACCCGCGCGTTACAATCAGCGCGCCAATCGATCCCGGACCGCAGTATGGGTGGGGCGGCGTGGTCTGGAGCGGCAACATCGCCGAAACCTCCGCTATGCTCAACCCGATCATCACACTGAAGGCTGGCGATCCCGCGGACGGCATGAAAATCGAAACGCTGTGGGACGCCGTCCGGGACGAGTATGCCCGCAGCGGCTATCTCGACATGACTCTGACGCCTGTTCCGCAATTCGACGAAATCGCTAAGCGCGTTCGCTACAACGTCGCGATCAACGAAGGCCCGCAATACCGCATGGGCAAGCTCGTGCTCACCGGGCTCTCCGTTGAAGGCGAGCGCCGCATTCGCACGGCATGGGGCATCGCTTCCGGCGCGATCTTCAACCGGGAAATCTACGAGCGCTTCGCAGCCGGCGGAATCAAGGAGGCGTTCGTCGGACTGCCGTTTCACTACGAAAAGATCGGCCGATTTCTGCAGGAAGATCCGGACCACAAGCTCGTGGACGTACTCATCGACTTCCAGTAGTCGCCTCAGGCAGCCTTTCGCCGGCCCGTGCTGGAACTTTTCGCCTCGCCCATTCGTATAATTGTGATAGGAAGGCAACGCGACGGCGGCGGTGCGATTCATGCGAATGGAAACGACTCAATCGACAATTTATTTGAACGCTGCGGTGTTGGCCTCGGCGATTCTTGGAGTCGCGCTGCTCGCCGGCTGCGGCCCCGACGCCAGCGGAGCCATCGGCTCCGTCGATCGCTCGTTTACGGTCGACGGTCCCATACGCCTAGAGCTTTCCAACGGCAGCGGCAGTTCCCACGTCTCGGTGGGCCCTCCCGGCGAAGTCAAAATCCACGCCGAATTCCGCGTCCACGCCTGGCCGTGGGACGACCCGGAGCGGGAATTGAAGGATCTGATCGCGACTCCGCCGTTCTCGCAGGAAGGCCACTTGATTCACATCGGCGCCGCGGGCTGGGAACGCACGGAATTTTCAGCGGACTATACCGTCACGGTCCCGCCCGACACGGAAATGCGCGGGATTTCGGGCTCCGGTAATCTGGAAGTGGAAGGAATCGCCGGTCCAGCCAATTTTACAGTCGGCTCCGGGAATGTTCGCGCCGCAGGAATTCAGCACGACGTGCACGCGGTGGTCGGCAGCGGCAACGTCACGTTCACGGACGCGCAGGGGCGCATCGACGCGACCGCCGCTTCGGGCGAGATCATCGTTCGCGGGGCGAAAGGCGACGTGCGGGCGCGCACCGGCTCCGGTGAAATCAACGTCGACCGGCCCGGCGCGAACGTCGAGGCCGAAGCCGGCAGCGGCAATATCCAAGTGCGCGAGGCGACCAGCGACGTTCGCGTGCACACCAGCTCCGGCGAAATCAGCATTGACGGCAACCCCGCGGCCTCGAGCTACTGGGATATTCGCGCGACCTCAGGCGACGTGACGCTCCACGTGCCCGCGAATGCCAGCTTCCGCTTCTACGCCCACACAAACTCGGGCGACGTCCGCGCCAGTCTGCCGGGAATGCAGCAGACTTCGGACGACAGGCACGACTTCGAAGCCCGCATGGGCGACGGCAAAGCGCGTGTGGAAATCGAAACAACGTCCGGCGAAATTTCTCTACACTAACCAAATCCAATCTACGACGCTGCGCCGCTCCCGCGCGCTTCCGGTTTGCGGCTCTGCAGCGCCGCTTCGCTCGCCGCCCGCATGGTCGCGGCATGAATCTTCACTGTATCTTCGACGCGCCGCGCGTAGCCGCCCGCCAACGCAATTGCCACGGGTACGCCGTTGCGCCGCGCGTCATCGAACACCAGCCTATCGCGCCGCGCCAATCCCGGCATCGTTAGCGCCAGACCGCCCAGCTGATCCTCGACGTAGGGATCGGCACCGGCGACATAAAACAAGAGTTGCGCCGAAAAATCGCTGAAAGCATTGTCCAGATGTTCCTCAAGAATCGAAAGGTATTCGTCATCGCCGGTTCGGTCCGGCAAATTGATGTCTACCGTCGACGGCGGCTTCGGATGCGGATAGTTTCGTTCCTGATGAATCGAAAGCGTGTAGACGCTCGCGTCGCCGTTAAAAATCACCGCCGTTCCATTCCCCTGGTGCACGTCCGTATCGACCACCATGGCTCGCTCGATTGCGTGCTCCGATTGCAGCCGCCGGATCGCGATCGCCACGTCGTGGATCACGCAGAATCCCTCGCCATGATCAGGACACGCGTGATGAAACCCGCCGCCAATATTCGCCGCAAAACCGTCGGCCAGCGCCCGTCGCCCTGCCAAAATGGATCCGCCCGCCGCCAGCCACACGGCGCGGATCAGCTCTGGCGAATACGGTACCTCTAACCTCGCCTCTTCATCGCGGCTCAGCGTGCCGGCCTTGAGCTTCCGCACGTAATCTCGCGTGTGCACGCGCAGGACGTCCTCATCAGACGCTGGCTCCGGCGACAGAAAATCCTCTGGCGACGCCGATCCGTCCGCGAGCAACCGGTCGTGGATCAGCCGGTATTTCTGCGAGGGAAAAACGTGTGCCCCGAGATTCAGGTCGTAGTCTTGATGATAAATAAG
>Ga0210391_10000135_pt1 | contig 87608 bp, 70 predicted proteins | sample IncBWC12OmetaG_FD_160573 | JGI IMG/M metagenome (GOLD analysis project Ga0210391, IMG submission 160573) | Forest soil microbial communities from Barre Woods Harvard Forest LTER site, Petersham, Massachusetts, United States - Inc-BW-C-12-O ...
TCTCTATCGTAAGTCACGTCAGCTTTCCCCATTCGGATCGCCTGAAGAATCACCCAGAGTAGTTTCTTACGGCAAGGGCGTCTAGCTGCCAGACAGGTTTACTCCCATTACCACCGCGGAGTCAATGCACCGGTCTTTTCTGTCCTTAAGCTCTTAATTATCTGCTAAATATAATAGCTTACCTGAATCTCCCCTCGTCCGCCGCTTTCTGGCTTTCGCTACATGAAGGGTTCAGGATGAATTTCCCTGCACAAATCTGCCCTACAGCTTGACAATGCTTTAATGCCGAGGCTAAGCCCGGCGCTTCAAGCTTCCTCCTCGATGTTCCGCAGCGGGATGTGGCGGCGAGAGCCGCCATATGCTCTATCCTAATGAGGCAATCCAACACGGAGGAGAAATGACAGCATCGCGTCGCGACTTTCTCACGGGCTTGGCCGCCACCGGTCTGGCCGCCGGACTTCCATCCCAGGCGGCTTACGGAGCTCAATCGTCCGCGGGTTGCCCGTTTCGCCTCTCGGTCATCAACGACGAGATCTCTCAGGACTTCGAGCACTCCTGCGAGGTTGCTTCCAAGGACTTCGGGCTGCAGTGGATCGAGCTTCGCGGGATGTGGGACAAGAACATCACCGACCTCGATGAGAAGCAGATCGCCGAAGCCCGCAATATCCTCGACAAGTACAAGCTGCGCGTCACCGATATCGCCAGTCCGCTGTTCAAGACCGATTGGCCGGGCGCGCCACTGTCCAAGGAGAGCCCGAAACGCGACCAGTTTCATGCCTCCTTCGACTTCAAGCAGCAGGACGCGCTGCTCGAACACTGCATCGGGCTGACGAAGGCATTCGGTACGGATCGCATTCGCTGCTTCGACTTCTGGAGGTTGGAGGACCCGAAGCCCTATCGCGAAGGGATGAACCAGAAGCTGCGCGAGGCGGCTGAAGTCTGCGCGAAGAGCAATGTCATCCTGCTGCTGGAAAATGAAATGGCATGCAACACGGGGACGGGCGAGGAGGCGGCTGCCGTTCTGGCCGCGATTCCGAACAAGAACTTCATGCTGAACTGGGACCCGGGGAATGCCGGAACCTTCCCCGGCAACGTCCCCTACCCGAATGGTTACGACCTGCTGCCCAAGGAGCGGATCGGGCATTGCCACTGCAAGGACGTGAAGCGCGAGGCGGGAGGCAAATACGAATGGGAGCCGGTGGGCGGAGGCATCATCGACTGGGTGGGGCAGTTCCGGGCGCTCGAGCATCAGGGCTATCACTATGCGGTCAGCCTGGAGACGCATTGGCGTGGTGCCGGAACTCCGGAAGCCTCGACGCGCATTAGCATGCAGGGCCTGAAAGACGCTCTCAAGAAGGCTGGGATTGCCTGCTAGCCCGGCGATTTCAGAGGGTACCCCCCTCCCCCCTGTTTTTCTATGGTTTGTAATCCATTCATCCCAAAGGGGTTGTCTATCGTGGCTTGTAATCCATTCATTCCATTTTGGTTGCCGATGTGTGGCTTGTAATCCACACATTCCATTAGAGATACGCGTGATCTACTATTTGCTCGATGAAGTGGGCAATACCCAAAAACCGAAAAGGCCCACTGCGGCGGGCGTGGAGTCCTTCTAGTTCTATTTTATTGGAAGCAGCAAAATAATCAGCCAGCCTTGCCGGAATATCTTTCGCGTTGAATGAACAGGTTGCGGCAGAAATCAAGCCCGGAGACTTGACGTTGGGGAGCGACAGCCTTGACATCTACAAATATCGCATGCTGATATGTCGCTATGAAACATATTGGAGCGCGAGCCATTGACCGGGAATTGAAGAAGGGCAGCGCGGAGCTGCTCATTCTTTCGCTGATCGAGCATCGGGCGCGGCACGGATACGAGATCAGCAAGCTTATCGATGAGCGCTCCGGCGGAGTATTGAAGTTCAACGTTGCCTCGTTTTATCCACTGCTCTACCGGCTGGAGGGGCGTGGCCTGATTGCAGGGCGCTGGGTAGAGAAGGCGGGCCAGCGGCGGCGCCGGTATTACACGCTCACCGTACAGGGAAGAGAAATGCTGAAAGCCCAGCAATCCACCTGGCTTGATTTCGTAAACGCGATCCATCGCATTACGGAGGCGGAGAATGCCTGACTGGTCAAGAGAAATTCGAGCAGCAATCGCCTCGTTGAACCTCGATCCGGCACGCGAAGCTGAGGTGGTAGAGGAGTTGAGCCAGCATCTGCGCGACCGTTATGACGAGATGCTGGCTAGTGGCGTTGCTACTGAGCTTGCATGGCAGTCGTTGCTCAGAGAGCTGAATGACGGCACCCTGGTTTCTGGCTTGAAAGCGACTGTGGATGCAGCGCGTCCGCCGTTGCCGGTTGGAAAGGATGGGAGTGAGAGGATCCTTGCTGGCGTCTGGAGCGACCTACGCTATGGGGCACGTTTGCTGCTCAAGAATCCGGGCTTTGCGACTGTGGCAATTCTATCGCTCGCACTCGGGATTGGCGCGAACACGACGATATTCCAACTGCTGGATGCAGTGCGCCTGCGCACGCTGCCGGTGAAGGCTCCGCAGCAACTGGCCAAAGTTCACGTAAATTCTCCTCATTGCTGCAGAGGAGATTTCTACTCAAGCAATGCCGACCTCACCGGCCCCCTCTGGAATCAGTTGCGCAAACAGCAACAGGGATTTTCCGAAATCGCCGCGTGGTCTCCTTTCAGGTACAACCTGGGCCAGGGCGGCGAGGCTTACTATGCCAACGCGCTGTTGGTGAGCGGGGATTTCTTCAACGTGCTGGGCGTGCAGCCGCTGCTGGGGCGGCTGATTTCTCCGGTGGACGACTATCGCGGTTGCGGAGCGCAGGGCGTTGCGTTGAGTTACGCCTTCTGGCAGCGCGAGTATGGTGGGCGTGCTGACGTTATCGGCAGCAAACTCACGCTGGATGGCCATCCTTTCCAGATCATCGGCGTCGCGCCTGCCAGCTTTTATGGGATTGAGGTAGGGCGGAATTTCGACATTGCCCTGGCGCAGTGCAGCCAGCCTGTCTTTTCCGCCAAGGGCAGCCTGATGGACGGTCCCTCTGAGTGGTGGATCGCGGCGATCGGGCGCTTGAAACCGGGTTGGACACTGGAACGCGCTTCCGCTCAACTCAACGCGATCTCTCCGGGGATTTTCGCGGCAACCGTACCTCCGGACTTCGATGCCCTTGCCAGGAAGGATTATCTGTCGTTCCGTCTGGAAGCGCTGCCTGCGGCGACGGGTGTTTCCAAGCTGCGGATGGATTATGAAGATCCCTTGTGGCTCTTGTTTGCACTCTCCGGGCTAGTGCTTCTGATCGCCTGCGCGAACCTGGCGAACCTGATGCTGGCACGAGCCGGCGTGCGACAGCGCGAAATGGCGCTGCGGCTGACACTTGGAGCGTCGCGTTCGCGACTGATCCGCCAACTGCTGGCAGAGAGCCTGCTACTGGCAATGCTGGGAACAATCGCGGGTGGAGTACTCGCGCAGATTCTCAGCCGCGTGTTGGTGGCATTTCTCAGCACTCCGCAAAACCAGATTTTTGTGGAGCTGGCACCGGATTGGCGCGTACTTGGTTTCGCGGCAGGCCTCGCGATTCTTACCTCCATTCTCTTTGGGCTTACTCCGGCGATTCAGGCTTCGCATACCGATCCGGGTGTTGCGATGAAGGCCGGCGGACGCGGGGCAACTGCTGGGCGTGATCGCTTCCTGCTGCGGCGTGCGCTGGTGGTGTCCCAAGTTGCGCTCTCGCTGATGCTGCTGGCGGGCGCTTTTCTGTTCGTACGCACCTTTCGCAACCTGCTGACGTTGAATGCGGGCTTCCAACAGGACCACATTCTCATTGCAAACTTTGATTTCTCGCCGTTGAAGCTACCGCTGGAGAGCCAGATGGCTTACAAGCATCAGCTGATCGAGGGTATGCGGGCGGTTCCGGGAGTGAGTTCCGTTGCGGAAGTCCTGATTGTTCCGCTAAGTCATAGCGGATGGGACGATAACATCGATATTCCGGATGGTCCGCAACGGCAGGACGCGATGTTCAACCGCGTCGGTCCCGGGTATTTCCAGACGATGGAGACTCCGCTGCTTGCGGGACGGGATTTCAATCAGACAGATACGCCGAAGTCACCGCGCGTAGCTATTGTGAATGAAGCCTTCGCGCACAAATTCTTCGGCGGTGCGAATCCCGTGGGACGGGTATTTCACGATGCGGGAGGAGCGGACAAGACCTATCAGATTGTCGGCCTGGTAAAAGACACGACATATTACGAGTTGCGCGAAGCTCCGCTCCCCATCGCCTTTGTCTCATTCACCCAGGCAAACGGGCCGGAGCAGCAGTCAACGCTGGTGATTCGCTCCGATGAGCCGCTGCCTGCGCTTATTTCTTCAATCAAGCGGGCGGCGAACGATGTGAATCCGGCGATGGTGCTGAACTTCACCGTTTTCAAGACGCAGATTCGAGATGGCCTGCTGCGTGAGCAGTTGATGGCTACGCTGTCGGGTTTCTTTGGAGCTTTGGCTACGATTCTGGCGATGGTGGGCCTGTATGGGGTGATCTCGTATATGGTGGACCGGCGCAGGAACGAGATTGGCGTGCGCATGGCCCTCGGAGCCAAGCGCAGCGATATTCTGCTGATGGTATTGCGGGAGGCCGCGATTCTGCTGGGGATCGGCCTGGCAGCCGGGACGGGGCTCGCTTTGGCCGCAGGCACTGCCGCCTCTTCCATGCTGTATGGACTGAAGGCGAGAGATCCGCTGACCCTGGCGGCGGCGATTGGCGGGATGGCTGTGGTTGCGCTGGCGGCGAGCCTATTGCCCGCGCAACGGGCGGCGACGGTGGATCCCATGACGGCGCTGCGTGAGGAATAAGCGGTCGGCTTCTGCGGCTCTGTGTGAATTCCGGTAAAGTTCGAGGTTTGTTCACGCGATCTTAACGTGGTTGGCAAACACTGGTGGAGGAATTGTTCGCGCTACGCGCAGGCTGGAATTTGCCGCCGGACACCTCGAGAACGCCCCTTATCTAATGCCAAAGTCTGTTTGGATCGCAGTCATCGCTTTGTGTGTCGCTCCGGGGTTTCAGCCATTGTGGGCCCAGGTACCAACCAAGAACATTTGTCCACGTCCGCAGCAGGCTTCCACGGTAGAAGAGCCGGAAGACCTGCGCAGCCAGAATGGCGTTCTGGAGGTGGAGCTGACCGCCATTGATGGCGCGGACGGGAATGGCGCCGCGCGCTATTGTTATACCGATGCGGCTGGGCGGGAATCCCCCAATTTGCGCGCCAATCCCGGCGATCTGGTGATTCTTCATCTGAAGAACGCGCTGACGGACCCAAACCCCGGCGGCACGGGGGCCGCGCAGGCTCACTCGCATAAGCAGGCGCAAACGAGCAGCGATCCCTGCACGAGCGGAATCATGAGTCCGGTGTCTACGAATCTCCACTTTCATGGGCTTACGATTCCTCCGGTCTGCCATCAGGACGATGTCATGAAGACGTCTGTGCAGCCGGGCGATGCTCCATTTGAGTATCGGTTTCGTATTCCGGAAGACGAGCCGCCGGGTCTTTACTGGTATCACCCACATATCCATGGCTTCAGTAAGCAACAGCTTCTGGGGGGCGCGTCGGGAGCGCTGATCGTGGAAGGGATCGAGCGGGCAAAGAAAGTGGCGGCGGGCTTGCCGGAACGCGTGTTTATCATTCGCGACCAGGACCTCATCAATCCGAATGCGCCACCGGCGAAGTCCGAACCGGTGGTGCCGAAGTTCATGATCGACCGCGACGGAGACGCCGCCAATAACGGTACCGGCTTCGGCAAACCGGCGAAAGACCTGTCGATTAATTATGTTCCGGTTCCTTATCCCGATTATCCGCCAGCAGTTATCGAGATGAAGCCTGGAGAACGGCAGCTATGGCGAGTGTTGAATGCTTCGGCCATCACCTACCTCAACCTTCAGGTCCTGTTTGGCCATGCTCCGCAACCCCTGGGGTTGGTGGCCATGGATGGCGTGCCCATGAACCACAACGACGAGAAGGGAGAATCGGTCGACACTCAGACACATATCGGGCTACCGCCGGGCGCGCGCGTGGAATTTATCGTGACTGGTCCGGCTGAAGGCCAAAGCGCCCTGCTGGTCACGAGAACGGTGGATACCGGTCCGGGCGGTGAGAATGATCCGAACCGCATGCTTGCGAAGATCATCGCCTCACCGAATGCGCCTGAGCCCCGTTCGAGGCTGCAGAGTGCGCCGGAGCCACTTCCCCCGGCGCGCGAGGCATGGCTGGGAGACGTGCGGCCGGTGCGCGTACGGCGATTGTATTTCTCAGAGAAGCTGGCCGTTCCCGATGACCCGACGAGCGCGGTGGAGTTTTATCTTACGGTGGATGGGCAGGAAGCGAAGATGTTCGATATGAGTTCGGAGACCCCGAACATCGTCGCACAACAGGGTACCGTCGAAGACTGGATCATAGAAAACCGGTCGAGCGAACTGCACGCCTTCCACATTCACCAGTTGCACTTTCTGCTGCTCGACTATATGGGCCGACCGGTCAATGAGGACTTTCTTCGCGACACGATCAATGTGCCGTATCTCAGTGGCCGCACGCTCGCCTATCCCAGCGTTCGCCTGCGCATGGATTTCCGCGACCCGAATACCGTGGGGATGTTTGTCTATCACTGTCATCTTCTGGAACACGAAGACAAGGGGATGATGGGATCGATACGAGTGGAGCGCGGTGGCCAGACGCTGAGCCAACCTCTGTCCGCCGCCTCGGCATCTAGAGTCGATCAACCATCCCGGTAACTGCTTCCGCCTACGATCACTGGCATTTGCCATTTATTTACATGTAATTCACCTGCCGGACATATCTCCGAGGTTCTTGCCGCCTTATGCTCGTCGGGTTGGGCCGAGGCCTCAACCCCAGGAGGAAATATGAAGGTGAAGCAAGCCGCAGAAATCGCCTTGCGAACCGTGCGTACGGGAGTTATATCCGTCGCCGTGTTCCAATTTGCAATCGGTAATGGTTTAGCACAGGCCCAGTCCCGCGACAATGTTCGGGCCGAGTCCCGTGACAAGGCTCTTACCGAGTCCCGCGACAACGACACAAGCTCGCCAATCAAGCACGTGATTGTGATCATTGGCGAAAACCGCAGCTTTGACCATGTTTTTGCAACCTATGTCCCAAAGAAAGGCGAGACAGTCTGGAACCTTCTTTCCGAGGGCATCGTCAAGGCGGACGGAACGCCAGGCAAAAACTTCTCCAAGGCGGAGCAGAGTGCCGCCTACGACGAAGGAACGACCGACGCATTCCTGCTGAGCCCGGCGAAGACCACTTTCCCCTTAGGCTATCTTCCGTCTCCCCTGACCGGCGGCCCTACGGACTCCTACGTCCCGGGCGACAGCCTAAGCCTGGCGAAGGCCTCTGAGAACGGCCTTCCCGAAAACTATTACCCAGACCTAATCTCGGGTGGAACGGGTCTGCCATCGAAGACACCGGACACCCGCATCAAGGATGTGGAAGTTCTTCCTGCCGGACCGTTCCAGCTGACGAACAGCGAGACGTTCCCCTACAACGCGTATGCAGCGAGCCCGGTGCACCGTTTCTATCAGATGTGGCAGCAGCTGAACTGTGACGCGACTAAAGTTACTGCGAGCAATGGCTCCGGCTGCAATGCGGGACTATTTGCCTGGGTTGAAGTGACGGTGGGCGCGGGCACCAACGGCCTCAAGCAGGCGGCAACCTTCAGTACGGATTGGTATCCGGGCGCGACGACGACCGGGGAAGGCTCAACTGCGCTAGGGTTCTACAACGTGCAGCAGGGCGATGCACCCTATTTCAAGTCACTGGCTGATAACTATGCGATGAGCGACAACTTCCACCAGTCGGTCAATGGTGGAACGGGTGCCAACCACATCATGTTCGGCCACGGTGACGCAATCTGGTTCAGCGACGGCAAGGGCAATCCGGCGGTTCCACCTCACGATGTTAAAACCAGCGCGACCACGGTTCTGGACGAGGTTGAGAACCCCAATCCGGCTGCTCATACCAACAACTGGTATACAGAGGACGGCTACGGCGGCGGTTCTTTCGGCTCACCGGCTTACGGCGGCGGCTCCTACACTGACTGCGCTGACATGAAGCAGCCTGGTGTTACACCAATTGTGAACTATCTTCAATCGCTGCCGAATCCGATCGATCCGCGCTGCGAGACGGGTCACTATTACCTGTTGAATAACTACAACCCGGGTTACTTCGGCAACGGTAACAATGCCTATACCGATACCAACCCCAACAACACGATTTTCACCATCCCTCCGTCTTCGGTGCCCAGCATCGGTGACCGGCTGCTCGCCTCGAACGTCTCCTGGAAGTACTACGGCGATCAGTGGAACAACTATGTGCCCGATCCGTATCAGCTGAACTTTAGTGCGATCGGTACGAAAACAGATGAGTACTGCAACATCTGCAACCCGTTCCAGTACGACACGTCCATCATGGCCAATGCGACGATTCGCAACGCCCACATCCAGGACACAGCAAACCTGTACAACGACATCAAGAACTCAACCCTGCCAGCGGTCTCCATCGTCAAGCCCAGCGGACTCGTCGATGGTCACCCCGCGTCATCCAAGCTTGACCTCTTCGAAGGCTTCACCAAGAAGATCGTCGACGCAGTGCAAGCCAATCCGAAGCTGTGGGCGGATACCGCGATCTTCATTACCGAGGATGAAGGAGGCGGCTATTATGACTCCGGTTATGTGCAGCCGCTCGATTTCTTCGGCGACGGCACGCGCATCATCTTCCTTGTCGTATCTCCTTATGTAAAACCGGGTCACATCTCCCACGACTATGCTGACCACGTCTCGATCCTGAAGTTTATCGAGAGGAACTGGGGCCTGGAGACGGTCACCAACCGCAGCCGTGACAACTTCCCCAACCCGGTCACTGCGCCCGGCAGCCCGTACGTTCCGGTCAACAGCCCGGCCATCGACGATCTCTTCGGCTTGTTTGACTTCCCGAATAACAATTAGCGGTAAAGCGATCCATTTCTGGGGCCGGAGTGGCTTGCCAACTCCGGCCTTTCCATTTCATGCTATGGACCGCCAGGAAATGCCCGATCAGGGAGTGCCGGTTTGCTCCTCGGGCAGGGGGACGATGCTCTGCAGGTGATCTTTGCCCTTCACGGTAAGGTCGAAGTGCTGCCCCAGTTGGAAATTCGGCGGCAGGTCAGCGATCGGTTTTCTGTTCTTGATCAATCCCAGATCGCGCAGATGGCGCAGTTCCTTTTGCAAATTGGGATCCAGTTTGTAGGCCAGTTCAGGGTGGTCTCGCAGGTTGCGCAGGTGAGTCAGCTCGATCGGGGACAGTTCCACCCGGGATTCATTGCGAGCTCGCGACAAACCCTCGACGCGCTGCAGGATCGCCTCGAGCAGATCTCGATCGGTGCGCAGGGCGGGCTGGGTGGCGTTTGAAGCCTGCAAAGCCTTGAGTGTCTGCTCAAGGTCAGGCCACCATTTTGTGAAGGAGCGCTCCAGACGGTCGGATGGCTTGGGGCTTTCGCGAATGGTGTTGATGCTTTCGACCAGCCGGTAGGTTCCTTCCCGGTCGGCGCGCACATGCTGGAACTGGGCCAGCGGCGATCTTTCTGAGGCCGGGGGTAATTCGTCGATGAGGTAAGGCACGACGCGTGAAGAGGCGAATTTCTTGGCGATGGCTCCGGCTTCAAAGAGCAGCCATGAAGATTGCCAGTTGTCGCGAGTGAGGCAGAGGATGCCGAATTCGGACTGCTCGAGCTCGGTCCCGATGCGCTGCGCCCAGGCTTCTCCGGGAGTGATGTGATCGGAAACAAAGACCTGCACGGCTTCTTCGAAGAGATCCTGCAGGAGCGATTTGAGACCGAGGGCGGCGGTTTTGCTTCGGTCACCGGACCAGCTGGTGAAGATGCGCATGGATGATCATGTTTCGATTCGTGCGGAGTGGTCTCACGGATCAGAGAAAGATTGTACAGCCGACGAAGCCGAATCGCGCACGGCGCCCGCGCGAAACTCCCCAGGATATGTTGAGAAGTTTAAGCGGCCTATTCCGTGCGCAGGGCAGTGACCGGGTTGATGGACGCGGCGCGCTGCGCGGGGATGATGCTGGCCAGGAAGGCGCAGATTCCCAGGGCGAGGATAGAAACGGAGAGCACGAGCGGGTCCCATCCCTTGACCTGGTAGAGCTGGTTGGCGATGAGTCGCGAACATCCAATCGAGATGGGGATACCGATGGCGAGTCCAATGAGGATCTGCAGAAAGGCTCCGCGCAGGACGAGGCGAATGACGTTGCCGCGGTTTGCGCCGAGGGCCATGCGTACACCAATCTCGCTGGTGCGGCGCTCGACGGCATAGGCGGTGACTCCGTAGAGGCCGACGGCGGCGAGGACGAGTGCGAGGAGGCCGAAGAGGCCGGTCATCTGCGCGACGGCGCGCTGCTGGTCGAGGTTGGAGTCGAGCTGATCCTGCAGGGTGCGGACTCCGAGGAGCGTGATGTTTGGATCAATGTCGCTGAGGATGCTGCGAATCTGCGCTTCGAGGCCCTCCATGCTGTTGGTGCGCATTTCGAGTACGGCCCCTTCGATGTAGTGAGTGCCGTCATCGATGCTTTGCATGATGGCGTCGTCGTACTGGGTACGTTGCGCCAGCGGGACAAAGAAGAGCGGACGCCGCGGCTCGCGGTTGGCAAAGTCCCAGTCGTATTTGCCATTGTTGACGATGCCGACGATTTCGAAAGTCGAGCCGTAACGGGGCAGATCGAGGCCGAAGTGCGCGCCGATGGGATCTTCGCCGGGTTTGAAAAATTTCTTAGCGAAGGCTTCATTGACGACCGCGACGTTGCGCGAAGAGGCAGTGTCCTCTTCAGTGATGGAGCGGCCGCGGATGATGTGCTGGCCCATGGTTTCGAGATAGCCGGCGCTGACGTGGTCCCAGGATGAGCCGATGCCCTCTTCATTCATGTTGGGCATGCCGTGGCCTTCGCGGATGATGATTTCACCCCAGTTGTCCTGAAGAGGCGTGTATTGAGCCAGGGCTGCGCGTTCGACACCCGGAATGTGAGAGAGTCGGTCCTGCAACTCGCGATACATGGCGTCGAGCTTGGGCTTGGTATATGAATTGAAGGGCCCACTCAGGCTGATGGTGACGCGTCGGTCGACCTGGTAGCCGAAATCCTGATGCTGCATGTTCATGAGGCTGCGAGTGAGCAGGCCGGCGCCTGCGAGCAGGACGACAGATAAGGTCGCCTGGAAAATGACGAGAATCTTCTGCGGCAGCGAGGAGCGGTCGCTGGTGCTGCGATTGGCGCCGCGCAAGGCCTCGACGGGATCGGCGCGCGAAGCGAACCATGCGGGCGCGGTTCCAAAGAGCGCTCCGGTGATGAGCGACAGAGCGAAGGCGAAGGCCAGCACAGCCAGGGACGGTGTCGCGTCGATGGGGACAAACTTGGCGCTGTGGAAGGTGAGAGCGACGAGCAGCTTGACTCCCAGAAAAGCGATGATCAGACCAGCGAGGCCGCCTAGGACGGAGAGGACAATGCTTTCGGTCAGCGCCTGGCGGACGAGCCGGCTGCGCGACGCGCCCAGCGCGAGGCGGACTGAGGTCTGGGTACGGCGCGAGGCTCCGCGAGCCAGCAGCAGATTGGCGATGTTGGCGCAGGCGATGAGGAGAACAAGCGCACAGACGCCAAGCAGGATGCGGAGGTTCGCACCGTATTCTTCTTTCATGATGCCGACGCCGGCTCCAGCGGGGACGACCTTCACGACCTGCTTGGGCAGACCGGCCTTGATTCCAGTCATCCACTCGGCGGGCATGCTGCTGTCGTTGACCAGCCACTGGCGGATGAGGGCGGTCATGCGATCGGGGACGGCGTTCGTCGTTGCGCCGGGCTTGAGTCTTCCAATGACGCGAAGCCATGCCTGAAAGTGATGCAGGAAGGAGTTTGCCCCGCTGAAGACGGGCTCCTGGTTGATGGGGAGCCATAGATCGGGAGGGTCGCTGCGCAGGGTTTCCCCGAAGAAGCCGGGCGGCGTAATGCCGACGATGGTGAAGGGATGGCCGTTGAGGATGAAGTTTGAGCCGACGATGCTGGGATCGGTGCCGTACTGCTGCTGCCAGGTGCGGTAGCTGAGCATCGCGACTGGCGACGCTGAGGCCTGGTCATCAGAGGGCTGGATGGTGCGCCCAGCAAATGCGCCCAGGCCAAATGTGTGGAAGTAATTACCACTGACGTACTCGCCGCGCATGGGCCGGGCGATGCGGTCTTGGTCGCTGCGGCGGGTGCTTATCTGGGCGCCTCCAGCCTGAAAGGCGGCCAGTTCCTCGAACTCAGGGGTGTTCTTCTTCATGAGTTCATAGAAGGGGTACGAGAACATGCCCCAGTTGTCCTGCGGGCTGCCTTGGACACAGCAATCTGTTCCTTCGCCGATGCGGTAGAGACGGGAGGCATCGACCACCGGCAGCGACTTGAGCATGACGGTGTGAATGAGGGAGAAGATGGCGGTGGTGGCTCCGATGCCGAGCGCCAGGGTGAGCATGGCGGTCAGGGTGAAGACGGGGGACTGACGCATCTGGCGGAATGCGTAAGCGATGTCCTGACGCAGAGTCTGCATGTGGGCCTCTGATGCAGGTACGGGAGATGGAGCGGGGATGTTCCCGCAACGGAGAACTACGCCAGCCGGTGGACACACCAGACCGGCGGCTCAATGAGCCGCTTCAATCGAGGCGGACGAGGTAGGCTTCGCCTTCCTTGGGGTTGATGCTCTTGGCGATCTCGACGGCGCGCTCCTTGTCATCTGCCTGAGGACGGATGCGGACCCAGTGGCCGGTGGGTCCCGTGAACTCGATCACGTTGGCGGTCTCGTATTTGTGAGAGAGGTGCTCCTCAAGCTTGATGGCGTCATGCTGGCTCGAAAAGGCTCCAATCTGGACGCACCAGCGGCCGCCGGATGCGATTGGATGCGGCGTATCGTAAACGTCAATGCGAACGCGCGCGGTGCCGGGACGCCAGACGCCTACGACCTTGGCCGCTCCGATGGAGAGATCGATGACGCGGTCGGGAACGAAGGGTCCGCGGTCAGTGATGCGCATGATGGCGGACTGGCCGGTCTGCAGGTTGGTGACGCGGATGAGCGAGCCCATGGGCAGGGTGCGATGCGCGGCGGAGATTCCGCTCTGGTCATAGATCTGTCCGTTGGCGCCGCGATGGGCGTTATATTTGGGTCCGTACCAGCTGGCCATGCCTTCTTCGGTGTAAATCGGCGAGTGGGAGGCGACGATGGCCTCATCGGAGTTCATCGCTGGTTCGGCGGCTGCGGGTTGAGCTGGCTGTGCGTCCGGTGCGGTGAGCGGTGGCACGGGCTGAGAAGGCGCTGCGACGGGTGGCGGAGGCGGCGTGTAAGCGATCTGTGCGCGATGGCTGCAGCCGGCGATGCAAAGGAGTGCGGTGCAGCAAGCGAGGGATGAGTTGATGTGTCTGCTCATCTTATTTGTCCTGACCCGTTCCGGGGCCGGGACCTGCACCGGGACCCGGGCCGGGGATAACGGTGCGTCGCTCGATGAGTTCGGCGAGCTTAATCAACTCCTGGGAGGCAACGCGCAGAGCCCTCGACGAGTTTTGGCGGACGCTGGGCACGACCTCATCATTGAGATAGGCGATGACCCGTTTCAAATCTTCTTCGACGCGAGGGACGGCCTTGTTCAGGGTTTCGTCCACTTTACGCCCAAAATCTTCGAATCCGCTGCCGGGCTGATTAGTCATGGTGTCCTCACACGGGCCACAGGGCCAGTATCGGCGGCGTTCGGAGCGAAATCAACCCAAGATGGGGACCGGTGCCACGCGAGTTACTGGCTTTCTGGCCGTCGGGAAGCGCTTTTATAAACCCATATATATCTGTTAGGTTGCGGCTGTGTGCATCCCGAGGCGGCCAAGCATGCTCTAAGTAGTCATTGCTTCCAAATACGATACGGCGGAATCTGCCATTTTCACCGCTTCGAAAAATATCGAGATTCGAGGATCTGTTTTCACTCATGGCAAGTACAAGGTCCGCCTGGCAGTTTTGTTTTCTGTTTTTGTTAGTCCTCGCGAATTTTCCCGCATTTTGCGAAAAGGATGACCCGCTCCCGGATGCTCCTCCGGTGCATGCATCGGAGCCAGGCCAGTATCCCAAGTCAAAGTGGTTCGGGGTGGTTGATCCAGGGGAGAAGATACCCCCGTTGTACACGCGGGACAAGATGATGTTTTGGCTACACGAGGAGTTCCAACCACTAAGTTTGGTTCCCGCGTTTGCGACGTCGGGGTTTGAGCAGTTGGTTAACACCGATCCGAAGTATGGGTCGGATTCGGCGGCGTACGGCCAACGGCTGGGCGCGGCAGTGCTCCGCGAGACGAGCATGCGGCTCTTCTCCGATAGCTTGCTGCCGATCGTGACCCATGAGGATCCACGGTATTTTCGCAAGGCGTATGGCACGGTTACGCAACGGGGCGTGTATGCGGCAGAGCGAGTATTTGTGGCCCAGCGCGATGATGGGTCTCATGGCTTCAATTACTCGGACACGTTGGGGCGGGCTGCCGCGTCAGCATTGGCGATGGCGTATTATCCGCCGGTGAGCAGAACTGCGGGGATCGCGGCGAGAACCTGGGGCGTCTCGCTGGCGGGTTTGGCGGGGAACAATCTTTTTCTGGAGTTCTGGCCGGATGTACGCGATAAGGTGTTTCATCGCCATAACCGCGATGACTGACGGAATGTTGCCTCCGTTCACATGGCCCATTTCCCGTCTAAGGCTGGATTTTTACCGTTCAGCTACTTATGATTTAACTCCTTTTGCTCGAAGGCTATGCTAACGACAGGTAAAGTCTTCTGGAAGCAGCAGTTGCCCTGAAGACTCCCGGCGGCATGGCAGGCCAGCAGCCGGTTTGGACCCAAAACCTTCATTCCCCTACAAGGGACAGACCCGCAAGAGGAGACTGATACATGTCAAAAGCCGTCAAATACGCTGAGAGGACACTCACCGCTGCGGCTCAGGGCGCGTGGACCGTGTTTGAGAAGCTGAACAGCATCCGGCCCAACGCATCTTTTACCCCCAAGTGGTCGGACAAGCCACTGCTCAAGTCGTATCAGAAAGAGAAGCCTCCTCTGGGCTGGCCGCGCACGACGGATTCGCTCTGTCCCAAGTGCGTGCCTGAGATTCGCCAGCAGATCATCGACGGCAAGCTGCCGCACGAGATTCTTCTGAACGAGAAGGTCGGGGAGATCAAGGCGCAGATCATCGAGCGCGACGGCAAGATCCTGATGGTGAAGGATTGCCCCAAGCACGGGCACTTCGAAGACGTGATGTCGATCGACACGGCGTTCTTCAAGCACCTCGAAGAGGTTTTCCCGGGCCGCGACATCAAGGCGCACAACGACGAGAAGCTGCACAACCACGGCACTTCTACTGTTACGCACGGGCGCGGATCGGTACTGACCATCGACCTCACCAATCGCTGCAACATGATGTGCGATCCCTGCTTCATGGATGCGAACCAGGTGGGCTTCGTCCACGAGCTGACGTGGGAAGAAATCAAGACCATGCTGGACAACGCGATCACTATCAAACCGCGCCGCCAGATGTCGGTCCAGTTCTCGGGTGGCGAGCCGACGCTTTCGCCGTACTTCCTTGATGCTGTCGCATATGCCCGCAAGGTTGGCTACAACTCGGTGCAGGCCGCAACCAACGGCATCGAGTTTGCGAAGTCCAAAGAGCTTTGCCGCGCGGCTGCGGAAGCCGGTCTGCGCTATGCGTACCTGCAGTTCGACGGTATCGGAAACGCCGCCAACTCACACCGCAAGGTCGGCAACCTGTTCGATGTAAAGCTCCAGGCTATCCACAACCTGCACGAGGCCGGCGTGGACATCGTTCCGGTGACCACAATTATCAATGGCATCAATAACGAGCAGGTGGGCCGCATCGTTCAGTTCGCGCTGGACAATCCCAAGAAGATCAACTTCATCAGCTTCCAGCCGGTGTCATTTACGGGCCGCGATGAGGCTGTGAGCGATGAGCGCCGCGAAGCGCAGCGCTACACGCTGAGCCACATGGCGCACGACATCAAGGATCAGATGGGTCTGGGCGAGCCGGTCCGCGACTGGTTCCCGATCAGTTTCATGAGCACCTTCTCCGACTGGGCCGACCTGGTACACGGGCCGAACCACGATTGGGGCCAGCTCTCCTGCGGTTGCCACCCGAATTGCGGTATTGGCATGGCGCTGATGATCGACAAGGAAACCAAGGAAGCCGTTCCGGTGACCGCGTTCCTCAATGCCGATCGCCTGGCAAAGGACATCGCCAAGATCAACGACGCAGCGCGCGGCAAGTTCCTATCCATCTTCGGCGTGACTCTGGCGCTGCTGCGCAACTACGATCCGACTAAGTCGCCAACGCATTTCCGCATCCTCGATCTGCTGGCGAAGTTCGATAAGTGCTTTGGCGCGACGGGCCGCAGCTACGGCAAGGTCACTGCTGACCGAACCATGGAAGACATCGAGAAGCGCCGCGCCGACCGCTGGAACTTCCTGTTCATCGCCGGCATGTGGTTCCAGGACCTCTTCAATTACGACTTCCGCCGCACCGAGCAGTGCATCATTCCCTATGCGACGCAGGAAGGCGAGATCAGCTTCTGCGCTTACAACACCGGGGTGGGCTGGAGGAACATTATCGAGAAGATGCACATGACCTCCACGCTTACCAAGTGGTACGACGAGCATGGCCGTCACGAAATCTTCGCGGGCGGCAAGAAGGTAGGCATGGGCGACGCGCAGCATACACTGGTTCTGCACCAGGAGCATGTGCACGCGGCGGCCAACGACACCTTTGAGAAGTCGGGCATCGCGAAGAACTCGCGCGAAGAAAAAATTCGCGCCCGCGACGCCAAGCTGAAGCAGGATGCCGAGAATGCGCAAATGGCCAAGCTCTATCGCGAGCATGTGCTCGGCGAGAAGCCGGTTCAGGGAATCGTGCCGATCACCTCGATCGCTCCGGCTCCCAAGAGCGTACAGGCCGAAGAACCCGTAATGGGGGACTAACGGGCAGTCATTTTGCGCGGAGAATTAACTACCGGAAGCGGCAGTTTGCTGCCGCTTCCGATGTCTCACAGTGATGACCGTCAATCTTCCCAAAGCTGCTGTTCGCAAGTCAGTTTGCTGATCCGTTTGGACGGAATCAGTTAGGCCGCACATCCAGCATGAAATTCACCGGCACTGTGCTCAGCAAAGTTATCTCCAATTCCATGCGTAACTCCCTAAGCATGTTACGAGTTTCCTTAAGATGCCAGAGAAGTTGATCCACTAAGTCGTAATCTTCGTAGCCCCTTCTTCGACCCCCCGGATAGCTCGTTATCGTCTCACAACTACTAAGTGCCTCCTGGCTTTTATCACGTAAGGCTTGCAATCGGTCACTTTTAATCGACTTATTGATCATTCCAGTTAGCGTCTCCAAGGTCGTAACAATTCCGGGGCCTTCTTCGAAGACATACTTGGTAGGGCAATAGTGGACATGCTGATCAGGAGTGGCGCCTTGACTTGCGTCTAGGGCACCGTCCAGTTGGCCTGCTGCATCGCTAATTGTGCGGTCGATGTCTCTTAGGATCTCAGCGTTGGTGGCGTACCACTGCAGGTCTGCACGGCTGACCGAGCGGGGCACAATATTCATTGCCTCGAGTAATTCTAGGCATGCCTGCCGATAGGATTGGGACACTCGCCAAGCCCGGAAGTCAGCGTACTTCAAATGGAGTACGCTGAGCGGTAGCTCTGCGTCATCTATTAACACGGGGAAGATTCTGAAGCCTAACGACTGCTTCTCCCTCATTTTCGCGATGCTGAGTTCTTCCTGTACCCAACGCGATTGGATGGAGTGAGAGGAGATGATGTAAACCAAGCCGGTGGCAATTTCAATGTTCCCGTATATCCTTTCGGGAATCGAATCACCCACTTGAATGTCACGTTCCGCTAAGAAAGTCTGGGCTCCGTTGGAGAGAAGTGTAGCGTCGAGTTGCCGCGCGAACTCTTCGTCTCGCATCGAATGGCTTATGAAAATGCGGCGCAAGGTGGACAAGTTGGTTTGCGCGGTCGTACTCTTTCTGCCGGCCAGATCCTTTTTTGACTTTCTGGCGGTAGCCATAGTTTTGGATTATACCGTCGGCTCATTTTTATCCTTCCCTCAATCAGCGTTCAATCATGCGAGTGTGATCTCCGGCTTTGCGCCGGGCTTTTTCTTTAGCCCGCTAGTCCACTGCGAAATAATTTGAAACATCGAAGACCGTGTCGATTCGGGCGTCCCCACTTCGACGACGTTCTGATAGACGAGACATGGAACCCGGCTGACAAACCATAAAAGGAGCTGGAAATGAAATTGTGAAGACGCGCTGCGGCTAGGGCGGATCGTCGCTGAGCGATTGCCGTAGCGATGGCGTTCGGTCCTGCGGGTGGGGTTGGCAGAATGCAAAGGAACGCGAGCTTCTGATGCAACGTGCGGGATATATGACGAACGCAATGACGCTGTGAAAAACGCTCAGGCCTGCTTCGTCTGAACGTGCTGCGGCTGCAGTCCCATGCCGACGAAGCGGGCCAGGAGGCGCTGAGCGCCGGGCAGACTGGTGACGATGCGGAGAAGGAGCGGAGGTTTGACCGGTCCGGGATTGCGCAGCACGCGGTTGAGGATGCGGTGCGCGAAGATCTGCACGCGCTGCGTCTTTTCAACGGCGCCCTCCCGGTATTGCTGGACCTGCTCGAGATGTTCGGAAGTGAGGGTGCTGGCGCGAAGAGGTTGGGTGAGCAGGTTCGCGGCGGCAACGGCGTCCTGCACGGCAATGTTGATGCCGATGCCGCCGACGGGAGACATGGCGTGCGCGGCGTCTCCGATGCAGAGCAGGCCGGGCCGGGACCAGCGCTCAAGGTGGTTGATCTGGACGGACAGAAGCTTGACCTTGTCCCAGGAGTCAATCTCGGCAGTGCGTCCGGCGAGAAAGGGGATAACCCGCTCTATGCTGGCATGGAATTTGACGAGGCCATCCTGCTGGATCTGATCGAAGCCTCCCTTGGCGATGATGTAGGCGGTCTGGAAATAGTCGATGCGGTTGATGAGGACGATAAGACGACCGTAGTTGACGTATCCGAGACCACTTTCCGGGTCAGAGGCCTGGCGTGCGAGGCGGAACCAGAGGACGTCGATCGGCACTCCCTCTTCGGCGAGAGGCAGGCGGGCAGCCTCACGTGAGACGGCATGCCTCCCATCGCATCCTACGGTCAGATCGGCGTGTATCTCTTTCGGACCATCCGGAGTATTGGCGCGAACACCGGTGACGACGCCGTTGTCTTCGAGGAGTCCAGTCGCTTCCCATCCCAGGCGCAGTGTGAAGCCCGGATATCGGGCGGCTTCGGCGGAGAGGAAATTCAAAAGATCCCACTGCGGCATGAGCGCGACGAACTTGGCGTGTGTGGGCAAGTGCGTCAGGTCGCCAATTTCGAACCGCTGCCCGCCAACGATCGCCGCAACTCGCTCGACCTGGGTGTGGCGAATTTCGAGGAGCTTGTCCAGCAGGCCGAGTTCATACATCAGCTCGAGAGTGGAGGGATGAATGGTATCGCCGCGAAAATCGCGGAAGAAGTCCTTGTGCTTTTCGAGCACGGTGACGGGGAGCCCTGCCCGGGCCAGCAAGAGGCCGAGCATGATGCCGGCAGGGCCTCCGCCGACGATGCAGGTCGTTTGCATAAACGGACTCTACTATACGATGCGGTCCGGCGGTCTATTGGACTGTTGTTCGCTTGCGGCAGTTTAGTTAATCGAGGGCTCACTCAGCCGCAGCACGAGGCACTTCGCCGCGCCGCCGGCTTTTAGAAACTCCGTGAGCTTCACCTGCACCACGCTGAATCCGCGCGACTCGAGTTCAGTGCAAAGCTGCGCGCTGATCTCGTTCAGGAGAATCTTGCGGCCTACATTCACGGCGTTGCAGGCGAAGCGGAGCGCATCAGCTTCATCGACGGCGATGCGATTCGCTTTCGGATAGTGGGTCTCGATCAGTGCTCGCGACGGCTGATCAAAGGCCGGAGGATAGTACATCAGGTCGCCGTTCGACAGCGGGCAGAAGCAGGTATCGAGGTGATAGAAACGCGGATCGATGAGGCCGAGCGAAAGCACTTCCACATTCCACGCCTCGGTCAGATAGCGGTGGCTGGATGCGCGGGTGCGGAGACCGTGTCCTGCCCAGAGGCGTCGGCCGTCGGCTTCGAAGAGTGCGTCGCCCTCGCCTTCGAAGGGTGTGTCGCGGGGAATTTCGCGGATGGAAAAGCCGGAGTCCGAAAACCACTTGCGGAAATGGGGCTCCTCCCCCTGCCGTTCCGCGTGGTGAAAGCTGCTTAGCGCGACGATGCCCCGGCGCACGAGGCCGGCGTTGGCAGTGAAGACCATGTCCGGTGAGCCGGGCTGGGGCTCGACGAGGAGGACGTTGGCGATCTCGGCGAGTGAGCGGTGGAGCTGCTCCCATTGCGCGGCGGCCTGCTCCCGAGAGGAGCGATGAACGTTGCCCTCCATCCAGGGATTGATGACGTAGTTCACGTCGTAGAGCCTGGGCGGACACATCAGGAATGTGGCCGCGGCAGTTTTGCCTGTCACATATCTGGTTCCCATATGCATTCTCCTAGTCAGAGTCTGCGCGGCTTCAGCGGCGCTGTCAATATGAAAGAAAATACAGGGTTTAATGCATAAACATGCATCGGAAAGTGTGCACTGTCCATGATGCAATCAACTGATTGATTGGACATCCAATCAATCAGTTGATAAAGTGGTTGGCATGCAGACGGAGTCGATCCAGCAATACTTTACCAACCTGCTGAATCCAACGGATGAGCCCGGCAAGCGGAAAACGGCGCTGATGCAGGCGACCTTCGACGTGATTGCGGAATCGGGCTTTGAGGGATTGCGGACACGGGCCGTCGCGGAACGCGCCGGAGTGAATATTGCCACGCTGCACTACTACTTTCCCACCAAGCAGGCCTTAGTCGAGGGGGTAGCGCAGTTTCTTGGAGCCAAGTTCGTCCTCCTGCATGGTCCGGCACCCGCACCGAGCGGATATTGTGCGCTGGACCGGCTGCGGCAGGAATTCTCTGACGGCCGCTACTACTTCGAGCACGAGCAGAAGATGCTGCTGGTGCTGGAGGAATTTGGCCTCCGCGGCAAGCGGGATCCAGAGGTTCGGAAGATCGTGGACATGCTGCAAGGCCACTGGAGGCATGGCCTGGAGAACATGGTGATTGACGGGATGAAGGAAGGGACGTTCCGGGGCGATGTGGATCGGGAAGAAACGCTTGCGATGCTGTTGAGCATGTTTTCGGGCGCGACAAGCTGCCGGGGAGATCAACTCGAAGCGATGCAACACGGCATTGAGCGGTGGCTGCTGACGGAAGAGATCTGGAAGGCGACACGAGGAGCGGAGCAATGAGCAAACTGGATGTATTGGTGATCGGCGGCGGCATTGGCGGTCTTTGCCTGGCGCAGGGACTGAAGAAGGCGGGCGTCAAGGTGTCGGTATATGAGCGCGACGCGACGCCGATCTCCCGGCTGCAGGGCTTCCGTGTGCACATCAGCCCGGAGGGGAGCACGGCTCTCCATGCCTGCCTGCCGCCGGAGCTGTGGATGGTCTTCAATAGAACCGGCGGAGCATTCGTGCGAGGGTTCACGATGGTGACGGAGCAGCTCAAGGAGCTGTTGCACGCCACGAGCGATGATGACGGCACGACCGATCAGCCGATTGCGCGGCATCGCTCGGTGAGCAGGATCACGCTGCGGCATATTCTGCTGAGCGGCCTTGAGAGTCTTGAGAGTAATGTCCACTTCAATAAGAGATTCGTGCGCTACGAGAAGTCAGGCGGGCGGCTGGTTGCGCACTTTGAAGACGGCAGCACTGCGGAGGGCGATGTCCTGGTTGGCGCCGATGGAGTGAATTCGCCGGTGCGGAAGCAGTATCTTCCTCATGCGGAGCCGATTGATACGGGCGTTACGATCATCGGCGGCAAGGTCCCGCTCAGTGACGGGGCGCTTGCCCTTCTGCCTGCGCGGCTGCTGGACGGACCGGTGGTCGCGATGCCGCCCGAGGCGTGCAGCCTGTTCATGGTCGTCTGGAAGCGCGAGGCGGGAGGAGACGAGTACCTGCGGTTGCTGGGGCTCGATGGATTCATTCCCGAAGATGAGGATTACGTCATTCTTGGTTTTGGGGCCAAGCGGGAGTTCTTTGGCTTCCGCAGCGATCCGCTGACGATGCGGGGTGCGGAATTGAAGGATGTGCTCCGGCGTAAAGTAACACGCTGGCATCCCTCGTTGCGTAAGCTCGTTGAGTTGATCGACGACACGCAGATCGCGCTGGCGCGCATCCGGACATCGGAGCCTGTAAGGGCTTGGACGACCACGCGCGTGACGCTGCTGGGCGACGCGATCCACAGCATGACTCCGTATCGCGGGATTGGCGCAAATATCGCGTTGCAGGATGCCGCGCTCTTATGCGCGAAACTTGGGGAGGCAGATCGGGGCGAAAGAGCAGTGGTGGAGGCGATTGCCGAGTACGAAGCGGCAATGCGCCAGTATGGGTACGCGGCCGTGGCCTCCTCGCTACGGGCGATGGAGCGGGCGACGGGAGAGAAGGGTCCAGCGTTTGGGCTAACGAAGACTGCCTTAAGGGTGATGAATGCGGTTCCAGCGCTCCGGCGGCGGGCGATGACGGCTTAGTGCGGCTTGCGGCGAGGAAGCTCGGGTACCCACCTGGCGAGCGCGTGTCGGGCGCGGTTCTGCATAGCGAGAGTGCCCGTCGCCAAAGATTCTTCGAGGAGAGGTTCGACCTGGGGGCGCAGGCTGGGTTCTCGGTGCGCGAGCAGGCCGAGCCCTTCGATCGCGCTGCAGCGGACGACGTTCGACGGATCGAAATAGAGCGGCATGAGCAGTCCGGCGGCCCGAAGGCGGTGCGGCCGCGACCGGGCGATGCGTGCGACGATCAATCCCAGATGGGCGCGCGTTCTCCAGTTGTCGTTCGCGCTTTCGCTGAAGAGGCCGAGGATGCGGTCGGCGTGCGGCGTAAGCAGCTCGGGGTGCCCCTCTGCGATGCGGCGAGCGGTATCCGAAGCACGATGGCGCAAGATGGCGTCGTCAGAGAAGAGCGCGCGCAGGAGCGGCTTAAGCAGGCCGGGGCGAGCGAGCACCTGCGCAGCAGCGCGACGCGCGTCGGGAAGACCCCACCCGGAAGAATCGAGTCTCAACTGGATTTTTGAGGCACTGGGCATTCAAAAGGGCAGTATAGACAAGCTCAGCTTACAATCTCAGGATGAGCGGGGAGCCTGAGCCGCGCGAATTTCGGCGGCTGCTGCTTGAATGGTTCGACGAACACGCGCGCGATCTGCCCTGGCGGCGGACGCGCGACCCTTACGCCATCTGGGTTTCAGAGATCATGCTGCAGCAGACGCGGGTCGCTGCCGTGATCGAGCACTATGCGCGCTTCATGGAACGCTTTCCTGCTTTGCCGGCGCTGGCCGATGCCGGGGAGGACGAAGTTCTGGCGTGCTGGAGCGGCCTCGGCTACTACCGCCGCGCGCGCATGCTGCACAAGGCGGCCCGGTTTGTGGCGCAGGAGCTTGACGGGAAGCTTCCGTCGACGGCGACGGAGCTGCGCGCGCTGCCAGGCATCGGGGAGTACACATGCGCGGCCCTTGCGAGCATTGGCTTTGGCGAGGGCGTCGCGTGCGTCGATGGCAATGTCGAACGGGTGCTGACGCGGGTGCGGGGCTGGACCGAGCGCACCGCGGTTGCGGCGAAGATTCGCAAGGCTGCGGGAGAGCTGCTGGATCGCCAAAGGCCGGGCGATTTCAACCAGGCGATGATGGAACTGGGGGCAACTGTTTGTCTGCCGCGTGGGCCGTTGTGCCTGCACTGTCCGGTGGTGGAGCTATGCGCCACGCGTGGGGAGCATGCTGTTAGCGCGCGAAAGAAAATGCGCAGCCAGAAGGCGGCGTATGCTTTTCTGCTGCGAGTCAGGGAGCCGGTCAGCGTGAAAGCGCGGGGGCGATTGTCTCATCATGGGCGCGCTCCGCAACGGCCCGAACTGGCGGTGCTGCTGGAGCAACGGCCCGCCGGGGCTTCGCTAATGGCAGGCATGTGGGAGCTGCCGGAGATCGATGGCGCGAGTGCGGACGCAGCACGCCGGTTGCTGGATGTGCGGCACTCGATTACGGTGACCAATTATTATGTGACGGTTTATGGCTACCATGCGGATGCGGAGTCCGATCTGCCTGAATCAAAGGGGATGCGGCGCTGGGTGGAATCGCGCGAGCTTACGGATATCCCCCTGACGGGACTGGCACGCAAGGTACTGAAACGATTGAAGACGCTGCCCGGTTATACGGGGCCGGGACCGGCGGTGAGCTTTGAGGAGATGACACCGTAGAGCGGGATATAGAGAATGAGGGTTCGTCATATTTTGCCGTATGTTCAGGAGACCGATGAAAAGCATTGTGCCCGTTGTGCTGTTTGTTGTTGCCATTCTGCCCTTTTCCCCCATCAGGGCACAGCAGCCTGTGGTTCCTGAGGTGTCCGGAGTTCCAGAGGCGGCGCGGCAGGCTGCGGCGTCGATTGATCCGGAGAAGATACGGGCCCACGTCCGTTTTCTGGCCGACGATCTGCTCGAGGGCCGTGGGCCGGGCACGCGCGGCGGCGATATAGCGGCGCAATATATTGGCACGCAGTTCGCCCTGTATGGCTTGCAGCCGGCGGGCGATAACGGGACATATTTCCAGAAGGTGCCGCTCTATGCGGTGCATACCATCGAGGACCAGACGAAGTTCAGCTTTGTACCCAGGGATGGTTCGCTCATCGATCTGACCTACGGCTCGGATTATGTGACCAAGGATCAGACCGGGGCCGAGTCGGCGGACATCGACGCGCCGATCGTCTTCGTGGGCTACGGCATCGATGCTCCGGAGTACCACTGGAACGACTACGCGGGCGTGGATGTGAAGGGCAAGGTACTGCTGGTGATCGTGAACCAGCCGCCTTCGGACGATCCGTCGTTTTTCAAGGGCAAGACGATGACCTACTACGGCCGGTGGACCTACAAGTACGAGGAGGCCGCCCGTCGCGGAGCAGTCGGCGTGCTGATTATTCATCGCACCGACCTGGCAAGCTATCCGTGGGACGTCGTGCGGAATTCGCAGTCGGTAGAAAAGTCATATCTGAAGGGTGATCCCGATGCAACGTTGAAGGCGGCGAGTTGGATCCAGTTGGATGTGGCGAAGAAACTGTTTGCCGCGGCGGGAAAGAATGCGGACGACATGATTGTGGCCGCGGGAAAACCGGGATTCAAGTCATTCGAGCTGCCGGTGCGGTTGAAGGCGCATGTGGCCAGCCGGGTTCGGCCCTACGACTCGGACAATGTGATTGCGAAGCTGCCGGGAGCGGACGCGGGCGGCCCGGACCAGGCGGTGTTTTACACGGCGCACTACGACCACCTGGGGATCGATCCAGACCTGAAGGGCGATAACATCTACAATGGCGCGGCGGACAACGGCACCGGCTGCGGGATTCTGCTGGAACTGGCACGGGCGTTTGCGGAATCTCCTACGAAGCCGCCGCATAGCATCTTCTTCGCAGCCGTCACGGCCGAGGAGCAGGGACTGCTGGGATCGCAGTACCTGGGCATGCATCCTCCGATTCCGGTGTCTCGGATTGCTTTGGACCTGAACTACGACATGCTGATGCCGATGGGGGTTCCGTTGTCGGCGGAGGTGAGCGGAGCGGAACGGACGACCTTCTATCCGGTGGTCGAGAAGACAGCCAAGGCCTTCGATTTGACGCTGGAGCCGGACAAATTTCCGGGCGCAGGGCATTATTACCGCTCGGACCACTTTAGCTTCGCGCGCGTGGGGGTGCCTGCATTCTCGGTTGGACAGGGGACGCTGTTCGACGGCCACGATGCGGCGTGGGGCAAGGCACAGGCAGAGGATTTTGTCGCACACCACTACCATCAGCCGTCGGATGAGTACCACGCGAGCATGGATTTTCGCGGAGATGCGAAGATGGCGCGCTTCGGGCTGATCCTCGGCTGGGAGGCGTCGTCGCTGCCGGAGACGGTGGGCTGGCAGAAGGGCGACGAGTTTGAGGCGGCACGCAAGACGAGCCAGGGATCGAATTAACGGGTGCGCTCGAAGGAGCAGCTTGTGCGAGTCGTGGTTGCCGCGTTGCTTCTGACGTTCGTTCCGCCTGCCGGCGCGCAGACGGTCACGGACCCAGCGCTGCATCATCGCGGCGATACCCCGGCGCAGGGCCAGCCCTCGGCCAGCGGCAAGCAGCGGGGGACATCCACGCTGCCCGCATCGGCATCGGGCGAGTACATGATGGATGAAACCGGCTCGGTGGTGCAGATCACCATCGACAACGGGGTGGTGGACGGCTACATCTCAAAGCTGACGGAGGAGCAGACTTCGGCGCTTACCTATTTCTTTAACCGGACCACGATCGATGGCGATCGGTTGACCTTCACGACCAAGGAGGTACACGGAATCTGGTATTCCTTCGATGGCGAGATCATTCGCGATGCGTCCCACAGCAAGCAGGAAAACGGGTATTACCGGCTGAAGGGCACATGGGTGACGCACGATGAGACCCAGAAAAGCCAGTCCACATCAACGGTGAACCTGAAATCGACGCCGCGCCGCGATTGAGTATCCGATGTCAGTTCCTCCCGGCTGAAAAGTTATGAGTGCGCGATGCGGAGCGGACAGCCTGAGACGAATCGGAGTGGTCGAGGGGCTGGCCGGGATGTCCGGGGACTTCGAGGACCTCGTGAGCGACAGTACCGCCCGGCGCTCCACCCGGACGATCGATAGACACCGATTGCAGCCCGGAGCGGGCTGCCAAGTCGGGCGATAACCGGGTAGGGTCGCCCGCGTTCTCCGAGGCTTCGCGGCGCAGGTTAAATCCTTCGGTGTGGCGCTGAAGGTAAGCCTCCGGTTCCGAGGCGCCGGGTTCTGAAGAACATTCAAAGCTTAGAAGACGCTTGAGGTCGCCCCGGGCATACGCGGCAACCGCTATCCCGACAAGCGTACCGGTAAACAATCCCTTGCAAAAATCAACACGCTCGGCCATTCACTGCTCCTGATTTTTGGATTTACTAAGGTAGAGCCCCCAACGACGGGTGACGGTTGCCCACGGAGCAGCGTTCGGGAGAAAATCCCCATAAACGTTGCATCGAAACTGAGTTTCGATATATCTTATTTGTAGCTTACGATACATCGTAAGCATATCAAGGAGAGGAAATATGTTTAACAAGCATCACAGAAGGCAATTTGAAGAAGGTCAAGGTCACTGCGGGCCATGGAAGGGTTTTCGCGGCAGGGGTGGATTCTGGGCCGAGATGGGTGAAGGCTGGGGGCGGCATGGCAGGCACCAGTTTGGAGGCGAGTTCGGAGGGCGGCTGTTCGACACAGGCGATCTGCGGCTGGTCATTCTGAGCTACATCGCGGAGAAGCCGAGCCACGGATACGAAATCATGAAGGGCATCGCTGAGCAGATGGGAGGCGTGTACACGCCGAGCGCAGGGGTCGTTTATCCCACTCTGAACCAGCTCGAGGATGAAGGCTTCGCGACGGTCAGCTCGGAGGGCGGCAAGAAGCAGTACACGATCACCGAAGCGGGCCGAGCGGAACTGGAGTCACAGAAAGCGCGTATCGATCAGTTACTGGGCCGTATCCGGCAGATGGGCGAAACCTACGGTAGCGGGCGGGCTCCGCAGATTATGCGTGCGCTGCACAACTGCAAGCTGGCGCTGAAGCTGAAATTCGGACAAGGTGAAATGACGAGCGATCAGATCAGGCAGATCGCCGAGATTCTCGACGCTGCGGCGAAAGAAATCGAGCGCGTGTAATGGAGGGGCAGGGTATGGCCCGCAGAGTGCGTGGCATGGAAGAGAATACCTCCGCGATTCCGGTCGACCTGCCTGAGCCGGCGCACCTGCGCGTCCCGGAGCGAGTGCAGGAACTCGAGATGGAGAATGCGCGACTCAAGAGCCTGGTTGGCGAGCTGCTCGTGGCCAACCAGTTGTTGCGGGAAAAGTTCCGGGAGCAGAGCTCAGGGCCGCAGGGATAGCGAAGCGCGCCGCTGCAGATAGCGTTGCCTCTGCTCAGGCGGGAAGCGTTCGATGGCATAGCGCAGCGCGGTCCGTGGCATCGACGCGTGGTGCTTTCGCAGGAAGCGCTCGAGAGCGCGCAGATCTTTCTTGCCGGCTTCGCGGAGCATCCAGCCGGTGGCTTTGTGGATGAGGTCTTCGGGATCGCCGAGGAGGATTTCGGCGAGCGCGAAGGCGTCACCCACGCGGCCATTCCGGATGAACCACCAGGTAGAGACGATGGCGATGCGGCGATCCCAGAGGCGCGGAGATCGTGCGAGCTCGTACAGGAGTGCCTTGTCGCGATCGAGCAGCCAGGGGCCGACGATATAGGGCGCGGTCCCGTCGACCGCGTCCCATTCGCGGATGAGCCTGCGGTTGCGGATATAGAAATCGAAGATCTTCTTCTGGCCGGCTTCCGGGACGTTTCGAAATTGAAGGCAGAGGATTTCGTTGGCGAGCGAACGCTCTTCGTGAATCGCGGACTGCATCAGCGTGCGTATGCCGGCGAGCGGAAGCTGCGCGAATGCCTTGGCGATTTTGCGCAGTGATGGAGTGGGCACTCCGAGGAAGATGTCTTCTGCGGAGTTCTTGAAGAATCCGCGCTGGACTTTTGCTCGGGCGGGATCAGAAAGCTGGTGAAGCGCCTGCCGTGCGGCTTCGAGGCTGGACATGGATTGCGTGATTAGTAGTAGTCCGCGCAGCTTAGATAGTAGCCGCAGCGTTGGCAGACGAGTTTGCAGCGATGCCCGTGCAGGCGGTGCGAGCAATTGGGGCAGTAGACAGAATGATGCTCGGCCGTTGGCTGACCCTCTGACACAGCTGGAGGAGCGAGTTCCTGATGAATGCTTGATGAAGTGTCCGATTGCACCGGAACAGATTACTGCATTTCGCACACGATGGAGCAGTCTGTTCTGAGGCGACGTTCGGTCTTTGCCAATTCGACGATAGCGGCTGCTTTGTTTATGCTCAATTTCGGCACAAATAACTGTTCGAGCCGCATCCAATGCTTGAGCGATCGGCTCGGTTGAATTTTTCTCAAAAGAAAGAAGGAGTATCTATGGAACGCAAAGCGAGCGCTATGTGGCATGGCGGCTTGAAGGATGGCAAAGGCTCGATTTCGACGCAGAGCGGAGTGCTGAAGGATACTCAGTATTCCTTCGGAACGCGTTTTGCCGACGGCGTCGGGACTAACCCCGAGGAATTGATCGCAGCGGCGCATGCGGGCTGCTTCACAATGGCATTGAGCGCGCAGCTGGGAGAGGCGAGCCTTACTGCGGAGTCGCTGGAGACAACGGCAGTGGTGACGTTTGGGAAGACGGATGCGGGCTTCACGATCACGGCGATCCATTTGACGACTCTGGCCAAGGTTCCGGGCGCCAGCGAGTCGGCGTTTGAGACGGCGGCAAACAATGCGAAGGCCGGCTGCCCGATTTCGAGGCTCTTCAAAGGCAATACGGAGATCACGCTGGACGCGAAGCTGGTCTAAAGCGAAGATGTTTTTAGAGACGCCGCGGGTGATGCCGCGGCGTTTTCATTTCTGCCCATGTCTTTAACTGTGTGTGCGGACGAAGTCGCGGAGATCGCGGTTGATGCTGGTGGCTTTTTGGACTCCGCTGTCGAGCATTGCGCGCCACTTGCGGGCATTCTCGTCGAGATCGACGGTGCTGAGGAGATAACTGGTCTGGAGAATGATTTCCAGCGCGTTGCTGAGGTCATGAGAAAGGCGGCGCAGCTCCTGGGCGTGCTCAAGGGGGATTGGCGGTGTGCCGATGGAGTCAGTCATTCCATTGATCCTTTAGGTGGGGGTCTCGACTTGGATGCGACGCGGAAAGTACGGATTGCAACTGCGGTCGCGACAGGGTCTATGAAAATTCATAAGAGCGCATTGACACGGATGGCACCCTTTGTAACACTAGGGATTGCTGCCAGTCCAGCCGTTCGCGCTGGACACAACGTGCGTGCCGAAGTGGCGGAATTGGCAGACGCGCATGGTTCAGGTCCATGTACTCGCAAGGGTGTGGGGGTTCGAGTCCCTTCTTCGGCACCAAAATACCATCTATGTTATTGATAACAATATAGCTTACAGGCTGATAAGTAGGCGTAGATTACAGGATCAAACGGGATCATGTGCTTGTAGGGTCATTGAGAATACACTTGGACTCGGTGAGCATGTAACTCGACGTAAGTATTGTATTATCAGTATTTTCCTTAGATCGCGGTCAGCAAAAAGGCGTTCGCTCTGGTTTTCGAACCACCCCTCCGGTACCGCCGGCCGTGACCACGGCTGTTGGCAAGACTGTGAGCCACCGTGTTGCGGCACCGAGTGGCCATGGCGCTACCGGATCGCGATCCGAATGGCTACGGATTGGAGGCGAGTTGCTTCTCCGACTCCGCGATCAGCTTGCGGAAGACATCGACCGCTGGAACCGAAGGCGATGCGAGCGCATCCTTTCCTGAATACCGCCAAACCGCTGGGGCATCGAGTGGATTCCAGTCCGGCTCGTCCTTGTTTCCGCGATAGACGACGAACATATCCTGCGAAGAGCCAGCCTCGACCTGCGGGTGGGGAGTACTTGGCTGGGTTCCGGCATTGGAGGGGTCGTTTGGGATGGTGCCCCAATGGGCACCCGCCCGAGTGGCAGTTTGTGTCGGGGACGTGGTGGAGCCCGCGTCTACTGGAGGAACTCCATTGACCGGCGTACCGCCGATTGCGGGTTGGATCACTTTGCCGTTACCCTTGCGCACCATGATGATAAGGTCGGCTGTAGTACCCTCCTGCACAAGCGTAAATCGCCCCCACTTATCGAGAGCTTGCTGCACATCCACGCGGGCGAGGCGATTGGCGTTCGGGTCCGCGGCGTCCACCCCGGCGGTTGGGTCGACGATCACGAGAACGGTTCTGGCACTGAGGACATCAACCGGTAGAATGGCCTTCTTCTTATCTTTGGCGGGAGCAAGAGCACAGCAAAGGATGATCGGGGTGAGCGCGAGGAGTTTGCGGAATGGCATAGCGGTCCTCCGGCAACGCGACAAGTTTACGCCTCGCTGCCCGAAGCTGACGAGACCCTCCTTGGCGTATTTCGCATAGCTGCCATTATTGCTGCACGGGTGGAGACTGGCGTGTGATTGATTCAGTCGGGGACGTGCTTATCGGCAATAGTGCGGGGGGATTGCTTGCGGCTGCGAAGATGCTGGTGATAGGCGAGAACGTGGCTGCTGTTTATGAGCTTTACCATCTGGGCCTGCACAAGGGTAAGAACTCGCGGGCTACCACTTTGGCCTTGCCTGCTGCCTCATGGTGATGCTGGTGCTCAAGATTCGCTATTGTCGTTTGCCTGTAATTGCCCGACGAGCGAAGCCCGTCGGGCAAGCAGAAACGGCCGAATAGGCTATTGGCTGAACGCTACGCCGTTGAAGGAGGCTACGTTGATCGAAGAGGACGCGGCCACCTGCTTGAGGTCGCCATAGTCGTCGATTGCGAAGACCGCCACATGCGCTCCATCAGAGGCTGTGTAGATGACAGCAAGCCACTTACGATCGCGTGAAACCGTGATGTCCGTTGGCATGCCTGGAAGGGGTATCGATTTGTAGAACACCCCGCCCTCAGCATCGCTGAAGAATATCGAGACAGCCTGACCAGGCGAGTTGCCGGTGTACCAAATGCTGCGCGGCCCTTTAGCCACCCAGCACGGGGCATTCGTGGGATATGAAGGCGCCGGCCCAACGATCGGAAATACATTCTCGCCTGCATCCACGATGGCGAAGCTGTCAGGACTATGGGCCGGAGTGAAGCCCAGGATATCTCCCCAAAACGCAGCGCCAAGAGGCGTGTTATTCGCGTCGGTTGGAAGCGTGATGGTGGTAGTCGCTCCGTTGAGCGCTCCGCCTTCATGTGTGAGCGGCAGTTGCATGACCGATCCCGATGTCAACGTAACGGCAGCCCAGGTTTTGCCGACAGCGATCTGCGCTGCCGAACTATCCGAGAGGCTCACGACGCTCCCATCCACTTGGCCCCCGGGCCAGGCGTGGCTCTCAGCGCAATTCTTTCCCACCATAAAGAGATGATCTTCGTTCAACGCCACGGAGTCGGGGCTCTCGCAGTCGGGTGCTAATTTGATTGTTCCTCCGACGACAATGACGTTGTCGAATCGGATCAACCGGCTGACTGTGTTCGAGCCATAGTTTGCCACGGCGCCAAGATCGTCGTTGAACTGCAGAATTCCGGCATTGCCGCTTGCGCCTCCTTTACCGCCAGTGGATAACCTGTAGGCAAGCGATAGCGCAGGTGTTTGTCCGGAGTCGATTTTGAACACCACGACCGAGTTGCGGTTTGCATCATTTGTGCTCGTTATTACGAAGGTGTTGCGATCGTGCTGGCCTGCAATCGCGAGTGAACTGGGAACAAGTATGGCCGACAATACAAGAGCGCAGCGCCACCACGACTTTTGAAGCCTCTGAGAAATCATTACGATCTCCTAATAGTTAGAGTTGGATTGGTGCCCCGCTCACCAGCATGAAAGCACGTTGGGAGAGGCAGAGCAGGTTTGTGTCGGAGAATTCGATCTGGAACGGGAAAAAGTTACGATCGAATGCGGAAAAACGTGAAGATAAAAATTCTGGCAAATTTCAGAAAACGCTGTAACTTTTCGACCTTCTTCATCGAATAAACCTGATTAGGCGAAAACGGGTCGACAGGTGTGTGCCTGACAGCGAATGGGGCGGATAGCGACATCGGTGCTGATAGCTGCAGGAAGACGATCCATCTGATGCACGCGGACGATAATCTCGAGATGCTGATGGCCCGCTATCAAGAGGGCGATTCCGCTGCGGCTTCGGCTCTCATTTATCGGCTCAGCCCGCAGTTGTATCGGTTTTTTGCCGCGCACTCGGGTAGCCGCGCCGATGCAGACGACTTGCTGCAGGAAACCTGGCTTCGCATTCATAAGGTGCGGCATACCTATCGTCCCGGCGAGCCGGCGCTGCCGTGGTTTTACGCGATCGCCCGTCACATTCGCGTCGATCATTATCGAAAATCAATCCGCACCTCAACCGGAGAGCGGAAATTGGAGGCAATTTCAAAGACTGCAACACTCCCGGCAAAATCCGATCGGGCGGATGACCTGGCCGCGCTCCTTGCTCCCCTCTCCCCAGGCGAACGGGATGTGCTGGAGATGCTGAAGGTTGCCGGAATGTCATTGGAGGAGGTCGCGCGCGCCACATCTTCCACCGTCGGGTCGGTAAAGCAAAAGGCGCACAGGGCATACAAGAAGCTCAGAGAAACACTGAGCGGCGTGCGACTCGGTGATGGACAAGGCGGAGGACTGTTGTGAAAAACAACGAAATTGACGGAGTACTGAAGGCCGCGCAGGCTCCGCATGGTCCTGAGCCGGAGACTCTGAAGCGGGTCACTGAATCAATCAGAGACTCGCTGCAGCCCGTTCGTCCTCTGCCACCCCGATGGGTGTTGACCGGCGGACTGATTCTGATCTGCGCAGCCGTGGCTCTCGCAGGCGCTGCCCGGGCAGGATTCTTCGGAATCGGAAGGATGAATCCGTGGGAGCGCGTGCTGATCTTTTCTGCGCTAGGCATTTTCATCGTCCTTGCAGCGAAGGAATACGTGAATGCCATGATTCCCGGGAGCAGGCGTCGCGTTTCTGCCGGCGCGCTCCTTGGAATCGGCACCTTGGTACTGATCGGCGTGTTTGCAGTGTCCTTCCGGGATTATCGAACCGACCACTTCATCTCTGCCGGCATCACATGCCTGCTCACCGGACTCCTCCACGCAGTTCCCGCGGCACTGCTGAGCTGGTTGTTGCTACGACGTGGGTTTGCAGTCAACGCTGTTTCCGCGGGATTGGCGGCAGGCACACTCGCAGGTTTGGCAGGTGTGGGAGTCCTGGAACTGCATTGCTCGAACTTTCAAGCTGCCCATGTGCTGTTGTGGCACACTGCCGTCGTGCCACTGAGCGCCGCCGGGGGCGCTTTATTCGTTTGGGTATTGAGGCTGCTGCAAAGATCGAGTAGCTGAGTGGCCCTTTCAAAAGGCTCGAACGGCTGTCTCTGCATTGTAGAGCGACCATGGGTGAACGGCGACCGATAGGCCAGACTTCTGAAATCCCAAACTCCCCATCCCATTTGCTTCAATCCGCCAGCCCAGATCGTCGTGAATTGTCTTGAACAGATTCCGCCGGAGTGATGTGTTCCCTCGTGAGGATGAGCCGTGCGCTTCGTCCTCCCCGATCTGTGTGTAGTCTCTTTGAGCGTTAGCAGGTCAACACACGCGCACGACCCGCGGCAGCAGATTGCGCAATGGCTGCGGTCCGGGTCGGGTTTCTTCCATCAGCACTCGCAGCACGGCGAACACCAAGGCGTGATCTCGGACTCTACCGAATCCTGAGAGACAATCCTGAGCGACAGTCGTCCATTTGTGGACGCCGGCTCTTATGCGCGAACAGATATATCCCTCGCTGCCCTGCATAAACCATTGCAATTCCGAGCCAAGACTTTGGAATCATGAGTGCTGTTCTATCTCCAGCCCCTTGCCCGAAGCTCGTGATGTCTTCTTGTGGAGGTGGTCCGGATGAACTGGTTTAAAGAGTCCTGGAGGCGGCCCGGAATCGACCTTCTCTTGGCCGATCTGCGCTACGCCTGGCGCGGCATGCGGCGCTCGCCGGGGTTCTTCACCACCGCCGTGCTCATGCTGGCGCTGGGCAGCGGCATCAACGCCGCGATCTTCAGCGTCTTCGCCCATGTTCTGCTTGCGCCCTTGCGTTTTCCCAATCCCGGCAATCTTTACCTGGTTCGCTCGCATGCGCCTTCCCTCGGCGACGCTCGGCGGCTCGCCTCCGGCCCCGACTTCCGCGACTTCCGCGATCAGGGCACGACTCTCTCTCAGGTCTCGGCGGCCATCGGATATTTCTCTGAGCCTTGGACCGGCGACGGCACTCCCCACGTGATCAAATGCACCGGCCCTACCGAGCAATTCTTTAGCGTCATGGGCATTCGTCCCATCCTAGGTCGACTCTACACCTCGAACGAGTACTCGGTGCTTGATACCCGCTCAGTTCTGATCTCGTCGAAGTTCTGGAAGGAACAGCTCGGCGGCGACCCTCACGTCATCGGCCGCAGGATTACCATTGGCGGTGCTTCGCAAACCATCATCGGGGTTCTTCCCACCCTGCCTGACCTCTATCCGGATACCGATGTCTGGCTGACGCTGACCACCGAGCCGGCATGGCCTTTCATGGACCGGCGAGCCAACAAGTTCCTCGATGTGGTCGCGCGTCTCAAGCCGGACGTCAGCCGCAGCGTCGCCGAAGCGCAGCTCACCTCCATCCTGCGCCGCGGAGAAGGTGAGCCGAACGACCTTCAGGTTGAACTCACGCCCCTCAAAGACTTCATCGTGGGTCCAGTCTCGAAGCAGCTCAGGATTATGATGGCTGCGGTCGCCCTCGTGCTTCTCGTCAGCTGCATGAACACCGCCGCACTGCTGCTCGCGCGCACCGTCAGGCGTTCCCCGGAACTGGCCATCCGCCTCGGCCTGGGAGCGAGCTGGGGAAGAATTCGCCAGCAACTCCTCGCAGAAGGACTCCTGCTCAGCGCGATCGGCGGAGGGTTGGGGCTCGCCTTCGCTTCGATGTCTGTCGACCTCGCGAAACAGATCCCCGGTTTCGCACTGCCGCGACTGGATGGCCTGCACCTGAACCTGCCTGCGGTCTCTGTCAGTATTGGATTAGTGGCGCTCACCGGCGTACTCTTCGCCGTTCTGCCCGCGAGCGTGCTTTCCGGTCTCGATCTCTCCTCCGGCTTCCGCGGCGGGCGCACGGAGACGGGCAAGGCGCAGCGTCGTCCCTTTTCTGCGCTCATCGTCGCTGAGATCGCCTGCGCCGTCGTGCTTACCGTCTGCGCTGGTTTACTGGTGCGTAGCTTCGTGCGTGTGCAGTCGGTCGATCTGGGTTTCCAGCCGGCGAAAGTCCTGACTTCGTATTTGCGAACCCCGTATTTCGGACCCGAGGGACATTCCTTCTGGCGCAGCGTGCTTAGCGGAGTTGCCGCCCTTCCCGGCGCGAGCTTCGCTGCTGCTTCCGATTGCATGCCGGGGGCGCATGCGATGGGTGCAGCGTTGAGCTTCGATGACCGGCCGAACGATTCGGCCCACGCTCCATCGGCCGAGGGCTGCTGGATCAGCGCAGACTTTTTCCGTACTCTCGGCGCGTCACTCCTGCGGGGACGTTATTTCTCCGATCATGACGATCAGAATGCGCCGCCGTCCGTCATCATCAATGCCGAGGCGGCGCGGCGCTTCTATCCCGGTCAGGATCCCATCGGCAAACGCTTCACCGTCAACTATCTCGCGCTGGGCAGCCGCAATAATCGCCCGCCGCCGCCCCGCGAGATCGTGGGTGTCGTCGCAAACGTCAGGCAGCGAGCCCTCGATCTGCCCAGCGAGCCCGCCATCTACATGCCTTACACGCAGGACGACACCAACCACGTTCTTGCCTCCATGAACCTGTTCGTGCGCAGCGCGGGCGCCAATCCCGCGCTGCTGGCCAATAGCGTGCGGGCGAAGATTCAGTCCCTCTATCCGAACCAGCCCGTCGAACGAATCACGGTGATGCGCGAGGTGGTTTCCCGCACCCTGGACCAGCGCGCGTACAGCGTCGGCTTAATGACCGCCTTTGCCATCCTCACCGTCCTTCTGTGTGCGCTCGGAATCTACGGTGTGGTCTCGTACGTCACTCTGCAGCGCACGCGCGAATTCGGCATCCGCATGGCCCTCGGCGCCAGCCGACAGCACGTGCTGCGCAGTGTGCTGTGCCAGGGGGGATTTTTAGTCGCCATTGGCATCGCGCTGGGCGTCGGGCTGTCGCTCCTGGCTACGCGCACCCTCTCGCAGGTTCTGTTCGAAACCACTCCTCTGGACCCGGGAATTCTTTTCTCGGCAGTTTTCCTGCTCGCAGCCATAGGGGTGCTGGCATGCCTGCTGCCCGGCATCCGAGCCTCTCGACTGGATCCGCGGGTGGCGTTGAATACCGAATAGGCATCACCAGACCTGGCGAGCGGAGAGCTTTGCCGAAGCCGACCTGAAACCGCGCGAGCAGGCCGCACTGATAAAGATGGGTTTCGTGTCCGCTTCCCGCAATGGAATCTTCTTGACAGTCGATAGTCGGATGTCTACTATCAACTCAAAATCGAGGGTCGAATGTCTTCTATGGGGAAACAGGCACAGCAGCGAATGGCGGTCTTGCAGGGCACGCTGGACATGCTGATCCTGCGGACGCTCCTTTATGGGCCTGCGCACGGTCACCAGATAGGCAAGCACATTCAGCGGACTACGAACGATTTCCTGCAGATGCAGCACGGCTCGCTCTATCCCGCGCTGCATCGCCTGGAGCGAAGGGGATGGGTCATTTCCAAATGGGAGACCGCGCCGGACCGCAATCGGGAGTTCAAGTATTACCGGCTGACGAAAGAAGGCAGGAAGCAGCTGACGGTCGAGGAGTCGCAATGGAAGCGGATGGCGGAGGCTGTGGCGCGCGTGATGTGGCCAGCGACGCCGTCGACCGAGGAGAGCTGAGATGCGATGGTGGCAGATCAGGAAGAGGGATGCGGATCTGGAGCGTGAGCTGCGTTCCGATCTTGAGCTGGAAGAGGAAGAGCAACGGGAGAGCGGGCTCTCGCCGCAAGAGGCTCGCTATGCGGCGCGGCGGGCATTCGGTAATCCGACTCTGATCCGGGAACGAACGCGCGAAACCTGGGGCTGGGCGTCTCTGGAGCGCTTATGGCAGGACCTGCGCTATGCACTGCGACAACTGCGGGGAACGCCGGCGTTCACCGTAACGGCGGTATTGATTCTCGCGCTCGGCATAGGCGCGGTGACGGCGGTTTTCAGTCTGATCGACGCGGCTCTGCTGAAGATGCTCCCGGTGAAGAACCCGGAACAGCTCGTGCAATTCAAGAACATCAGTCCCACGTTTCCAATCAACGACGCGTTCTCTTATCCCGCACTCGGAACGATGAGCCAACAAAGCCAGGTGCTGGCGGGCGTGCTCGGGTTTCGCAAGCTGTACAACATCGACTTCGAGGTCGATGGACAAAGCGGTCTCGCGCAGGGGCAGTTAGTCTCGGGCACCTATTTCTCCGTGCTCGGCGTGAAGGCGATTCGCGGAAGAACCATCCTTCCGGCCGACGAGTCAGTTGCAGGTCCGAATCCGGTCGCGGTGATCGGCTATGACTACTGGCGATCCAGGTTCGGGCTCGATCCCGGGATCGTCGGCAAGAAGATCCTGCTGAATAACGCTCCGTTCACGATTGTTGGAGTGACGGAGCCCGAGTTTTATGGCGTTCAACCGGGCGCGAAGATCGATGTCTCGGTACCACTGACTACGATGGTTTTAGTGAATCCTGGTTTTGCTGCGGCAGGGACCCAGTACGACGTGCTGAAAGCGCCGATGCGGAACTGGCTTTATGTGATGGGCCGACTGCAGCCCGGAGTGTCGCGGGAGAAAGCAACGGCCAGCTTGCAGCCTGTCTTCACTGAGTTGAAGCGTGAGGCAGTTGCGAGCCTTGCCGGGGAGCCGGTAGACTCCCCCGCACTGCGCCAGGCAGTTCTCGACGGTCGACTGCAACTGGATCCGGCCAGCCAAGGCTTGGCGACCTTGCGCGAGCAATTTTCCAAGCCGTTGTGGGTGCTGATGGCGGTGGTGGCTCTGCTGCTGCTGATCACCTGCGCCAACGTTGCGAATTTGCAGCTCGCGCGCGCCAACGCAAGAGAGCGGGAAATCGCAGTGCGGCTGGCCATAGGCGCGGGGAAATTTCGTCTAATGCGCCAGCTCATCACGGAAAGTGTACTGCTGGGCGTGATAGGCGGAGCGCTGGGTGTCGCCCTGGCGTACTGGGGCAGCGGTTCTTTGCTCGCTCTGATGGCGCAGGGACGCAGTCCGGTGTCGCTGCGCGTCCATCCCGATCTGACGGTATTGGCTTTTGCCCTGGCGGTTTCGCTGCTGACTGCCCTGGTGTTCGGCACGATCCCTGCATGGCGTTCGACGGATGTGAATCCGTCCCACGCTCTGGCGCAGAATGCGCGCAGCTCCACAAGTCCCCGGCAACGCCACGGGCTGGGCAAGGCGCTGGTTGTGCTTCAGGTGGCGGTGTCGCTGGTGCTCGTCGTCGGCGCCGGCCTACTAACCCGCAGCCTCAGCAATCTCAGGGAATACTATCCTGGGTTCAACCGGGATAATGTTCTGCTGTTCCATGTCGATCCGCCGATTATCGGAACTAAGGATGTGGTGCCGCTCTACCAGCAACTCCTCAGCCGCCTGCGCGAGATTCCGGGCGTACGCTCCGCGTCGCTTTCAGTGCACGAGCCATTGAGCACCAACGTCAGTGACAGCAGCGTCAAGGTTCAGGGACCCTCCGCTCGCAAGGGAGAGGATTTGGCACCGGTTGACATTGAGCCAATTGGGCCGGACTACTTTGCAACGATGGAAACTCCGGTGGTGCGCGGACGCGAATTCCAGGTGGGCGATCGCGCTGGAGCGCCAGAGGTCGCGGTCGTCAATCAAAGCATGGCGCGCCATTTCTTTGGCGACGCGGACCCCATCGGACGCTTCGTGAGCATTCCTGCTTATCGCGGTGACACGAACTGGATGCAGATTGTCGGCGAGGTTCGCGATGTCAAGGTTCACGATCTGCGCGAATCGCCGACGCTGATGCTCTACGTGCCGATGTGGCAGGCACCCGAAGGTGGAGCGACCTTTGAAGTCCGCACTGCAATAGATCCCGCAAACGTTCAGACTGGTGTGCTAGGGGCGGTGAAAAGCATCGAGAGCCGTCTGCCGATTTACTCAGTGAAATCGCTCGACGATCAGCTCGACGATTCCCTTGTGGAAGAGCGTCTGGTCGGTTCTCTTTCGAGCACGTTCGGGATGCTGGCCTTGCTGCTGACCTGCATCGGCCTTTATGGCCTGATGGCGTACACGGTGAATCGAAGAACCGGCGAGATCGGTATTCGCATGGCCCTCGGCGCGCAAAGGTCCCGCATCGCAAGGATGATCCTGCGCGAAACATTCGTGCTTGTTCTTTGCGGCTTGGTGATTGGCGTTCCCGCAGCGCTCCTGGCATCTCGGCTGATTGCAGCCCAGCTATTTGGATTGAAGCCGGGCGATCCCCTCACATTTCTGGCTGCGTGCGCCGTAATGGCCGCGGTGACGATCACGGCCAGCTACATTCCCGCCCACCGTGCGGCATCCGTGGATCCTATGCGAGCACTGCGAAGCGAATGATTTGATAGCGGTGCGCCACCCGTTGTAGTCCACCGCCGAGTAGAGCTGAGAAGAGATGGTGGCAGACGGACGAGCGCCCCCTTTTCCTTGCTGATTGCGAAGCCGGCATCCATGCAGCGCAGGGGGGCATCCCAGTGATTGGTACAAAAGGAGCCAGTCGCGATGCGAAAACCCTTCGTGACACTAGAAAATTGGGCCGTAGTTCCAACCGCAGGGTCGCTGAGTTTCGAACCGTTGCAGCCTGGGAAGCGCCTCGTAGGCAACGCTTTCGGGCATGCGAATTTCCCGGGGCGGACTTTTGTCTGGACGTCGAGTATTTTGACCGTTGATCGGAATAGGGGACTGGTTGAAACATCGAACACTATTTATCGACTCGGTGAGCCCCAGAAGGCCTATGCGGCTTGGCAATTTGAGAGAGAGCACCAATCTGCAGCATGAACCCCTGCCGTCGGTAATGATTACCGAAGAGTAACCGCGGCGAACTGACGGGGGATTTCATTCCGCCCTTCTGCCGGGTATTGTTGCCCACAATGCAGTGGACCTCGGGGGAGGGCCCACTACTTACTGGCACTCGCAGATCTATCCGTCTGCGAGTGCTTTTCATTTGTGGGAAGAAGTGCCGATCAGAATCGAGATGGGCGCATGAATGCGACTGGATCTCGAGACGCTGCTGATAAGCCATGCGTGCGAGCCCGGAAGCCTAAGAGCTGCGCCAAACCTCTGACCGCCTTAGAACACTCCAAGGCAAAGAGAGTACTCAAATCTCTCTCGCCGCTCAATTCTTGTGGACGAGGAACTCGCTCGGGCAGCAGAGCTTGTACATCCGGGCCGCTGCCGCTTCCTCCTGACGCAAGTCTTGCTGCGCACCCTGATCGCCGGATATCTCTCCCACCCCGGGGAACCGCCACATTCTCCAGGGTCAACCTCCAGGGTCAACCAGCATGAATGTTGATCCGGCAAAAGCCAAGACGTCAACGAATCGTTTTACGGCGAAAGGAAGCGTACTAGATTGCCACAAATAGTGGTATAACGTGGTCGCTGCCCGTGTGCCCAAAAAAAGCAATTTGTAGAACCGTGGTGCAACCTGATCAGGTTTGTGGCTAAAATTCAGGCCTGTGCGAGTCAGGTCTAACTTGCGCCAGCCGATTTCTGCAGGATGGACTGAGTTGCATCTGGCGCGCTGACCGTAGAGTTCGAAGTTTTTGAAGAGGCGTCCAGCCATGAGATTTCCTCTGAGTAAGCCAGCTCTCTTTGCAGTCGTTTCCTTGTGCCTGTTTTGCTGCTCCGCCCCGGCGCAGGGCCAAGACCCGCCCGATCTTTCCCCTTCCTCATCGACGCCACAGTCCGCAGGCCCGACCACCTCGCTGCAAAATCAAATCACGATCCCTGGGCCTCTACGGTCTTTCCTTCGGATGGCCGGGATCAGTCAAAAGATCTCACCAGAAGATGTTTTGCCGGCGCTGGCCCGTAACGTGGAAGTCCTGGGCTATCAGGTAGGGCAGAGAACAGAGTATTTGCTCCTTTTGGAGCGGTACGTTAACCAGGCGAGGGAACTTCAGGCTCTGGCGGGGCCGGGCAATGAGATTCGCGTCGCCCGCTGTGAGGACGCCGGACCCCTGCTTCAGGTGCTAGGCTACCATCTCCGGAATGGATGCGGACAGAAAGACGCTTCACTGGCAGCCCTCGACCCGGAGAGTGCATTTCTGACGATTGACTCGGGATTTCCTCTCACTCGGCTCGAGCAAGCTTTGATCAGCAACACGCCGTTCAGCTATCCCTATGTGCCCTCCCAAGTTCCTGTGCTGTTTGCGGCGAGCGACTGGACGAACATGAACAGGGCGAGGAAGCAGGGCAGCCCCGATTTACTCGATGCATTTCTGCGCGATCCTCACGTGGCCCGCCTTTATTGGGCATTATCCAGAATCGATCCTGAAACCAGGAACGACTTGCAGAGGTCCGTGGGGCTATGGAATCTGCTCTCCTACGCCGGCGTCTTGGATTTCTACGGAACACAAATCTGTATTCGTTCGGGAAAAGTGCTTGTGCCCGGAGGCACTGCCGCTGAGCCGGCCTGGAAGGACCTGGTGGGAGCCAGCCCGGAATCGCCTGGAGAATTCGTCACGCACTTGTTGTCGCAAGACCGGGGCTGGCTGGCTGCGTATTTTGATACGCTTGCCCGCGTAAGCCAAACGCAGCAGGCCCACTACACCCAGGGGTCGCGCCTCAGGGATTTGTACGAAGCATTTCGTGAGCCGGACCCGAATGCATCTGCGGCGGGAGCATCGTTTCGCAAGGCCCCGAGTCTCCTGGTTCTTTTTACCCGCCAGCAGTGGCTGCCCAACGGTGAGCCGCGCATCCCAGGGAGTCCTGATGCCTGGAAGCAGATCGCGGGCAAACACACGCGGCACTTGAACCATCCCGAGCAGGTGCTGGAAGCCATGGTCTCTTTTTCCCGGCTTGACATGGAAAGTGGCCCGCTGCAGATCTATCTCACTTTGAGCGAAGTTGACGGCAAGCGACCCCCGCAGAGAGGCTTGTCACCCGAGACAATGCTCCTGATGGCGCGCGCGTACGCGGATTTCGGCAGTTGGTATCCGATTTTTTCGGAGTTCCCAGAACTGACGGACGCCTCCATTACCCGGTTTATTAATGTCGCTGGCACTCTTGATCGAACTTCCAACCAGCAGCTGCGTGGAAACGCTCTTGGGATCTTTCAGGCGAATCTCGGGCTTTGGCAGATCCTGGCCCGTCAGGGTGAGATTCCGAAGGACCAGCTCGACTCATCCTGGCAGAGAATCATTGATCCATTTGATAAGGTCAGCTCACCGGCCCAACTGTTCGATGGGGGCTACAAATCCTTAGGCGAGCTCATGCTCGCGGCTACTGGCAAGGCCAATCGTTCGCAGGATGAGATCATCGACCTGTTGGCCGGTCCTCCGCAAAAGGGTCCACAGGGCGAAAAAATTCGAAATGAAGTAGCCGGCAAGATGCGTTTGGTCATAGACGATCAACGCCTGACCCCTCTCGATACACTGTGGGAGCTTAGCGATGGGATGAAAGCCATGGAGCACGGAGCCCCAGCAAGCAAGAACCTAATCGCTCTGGCCGGTGAGCTGCGGGAATTCGAAATGCCACGTCCCATCTTTACGGAGGGCGAGAAAGACCAGTGGGCGCCGGGTGTTTTCAGCCAGAGGCACGCGGAGTTACAGGTGCGCACGGACCTCGCAAAAGTAATTGAGCAGCCAACTACACCCGCAAAACTGGAGGCTGCCCGCGGCCAGATCGCGCCCTTCCTAAGGGACACGCTCGTGGGCTTGAACTACGCCTATTATGAGCCTCCGGGATCTCAAATCCTCCACATCAATCCGCTTTTCGTGCGCTCGCACGACTTCTCAGGAGAGACGGTTCAGGGCGAAGAACATCTTTGGCAACCTTCAACATTGTTCGGCATAGGAGCGCCCGCCGGGGGCGGAGCCTATTTGGTTGGGTCGCTGGCGGACCTGCCCTACGTCCTGGCCGCGTCGGAACAGGACTTCATTTCGCCGGAAAATGTGCAGGCGTTGATCTGGCAGGAACTCGTGCCAGACGTTCTGGCTGGCGCGACCGTGACGCGCTGGTGGAGTGTGAGCCCGCATGAGATGCACGCCGTCGCCCTCTATCAACAGTTCGGAGAGGAGCTTTTGACTGTTTCGGTGGGCAATCCACAGTTGAGGCAGAAGGTCATCTCTATCCTTTCCGACCGCATGTCGCCGCAGCGAGCGGAACAACTGGAGCAGGCTCTGCAGTCAAAAAATGTAAAGAGCGAGCTTGCCCGGCTCATGCCGGCAGATACCTTTTATCTGGCTGCGGAGTTCCGCCAGCGATTCCCGCAAGAGGCCGCATCCTGGGGAACTTCAGGTGAAGCGCTGGACAAGCTCTCCCGGCAGTACTCCGCGGAGGTCAGTCTGGAGCATATCTCGAAAGATTTCGGCATTCCTCATCCGGCGCTGGCGCAGAACTATGGTCGCGAGCTGTTGAATGTAAAACCGTTTCCGGCCTTTTCAGGCTATTTCAGTCGCTTGTTCGGGGAATCCTGGGACTCCAGTAACTTGTACTGGGCTCGTCTTGCGGACGAGAAGAGCGTTTCACCTGTGACGTTGAACGTTCTGTCTCCGCAGCTAACGCGCCTGATGATTTCGAAAATCTTCGCCAGCGATTTCGAAGATTGGCCTGCGGTGGTACGCGCTATGCACGAGGCGGGGGATGACTTTCTGCAGGGTAAGGTCGCTTTGCAGGCGGGAATGCAGACCACTGCTCAGCGTTGAGCCGTGGGCAGATTAGTGTGCAACAGGAGGATTATGGCAAAGAGGTATTTTCTCAGCTCCTGGCTATCAATCGGCCTCTTGGGTACCGGAGCCTGGACCGCCGCCCAGGATGATCCGGCGCAGATTCGGGTGAACGTCAATCTGGTGCAGCTCAACGTGGCGGTAACCGACGCGAAGGGAAACTACGTTACCGGCCTTCGTCCTCAGGATTTCATCGTTACCGAAGATCGGATTCCGGAGAAGGTCGCGACCTTTGAGGAAGGGATTGAACCCGCTCGCGATCTGGCGGACGCCAATCCGCCAGTGGGTGAAATCGCGGCGGAGAATACCGGCCAGGCTGGGGGCCAGGCGCCCGCCGATCCGCCGCTCCAGCCATCAGTGTCCCGGTACTCCGATGCAAGCGTCTTTATCCTTTTCGACACCAGCAACTACATGTACCGGGGATTTGTCTTCGCCCAGGATGCCATCGCCGGTTTCGTGCGTTCCTTGCAAACCGCGAGCAAGGTAGCGTTTTATTCCTACAGCCGCGATCTATCGCGCGTCGCGCCGCTGACCACCGATCGAACTCAGGTTCTGCAAGGTGTGCGCAGTACTGTCGCCGGAGACGATGCCGCACTCTACAATTGCCTCCTGATGACGGTCAAAGATGCCGCACGGATTACGGGACGAAAAGTTATCGTGGTCTTCTCGAACGGACCCGACAATGCCAGCCTTGTCCCGCCCGAAGACGTTGCTGAATTGGCCCAGTCCACCGGAACGATCATTTACATGGTTAGTACTCAAGAAGCGCAGTTGGAACCGATCTCCACCGCGGTGTTTGAGCGAATGAGCAAGGCTACGGGCGGTAAAGCCTATTTCGCAAAAAGCTGGAGAGACGAAACGAAAGCCTTCGCCTCGATCCGAGATGACTTGGCGCATCTTTACTCCCTCAGTTACTATCCGCAGCCAAACTCTAACCGCGGCTGGCGCACGATTACAGTGAGGCTGGTAGGAAAGGATCTGCAGAAGTACCATTTGCGAACCCGGGATGGATATCGTCTGCAGCAGACAAAAGCGTCCGAGTAGACACTGCGGCGTCAGCCGAACAACCTCAGAGCCCAGGAAACTCGAGATCATCTTATGAAGAGCTTATTCGGGGCTGCCTGCGTCACAATTCCCTAAGATGAGCAACTTCCTTTTCTCCCAGCTGGAACCGAGTCTACAGACTCTGAAGCGGTTTTCGATTTTGAAAACGAAGGCGCAGAGTAGCCCGCGACGAACTTAAGTTGCACTCTGCGCCTTGATGTTTGACGGCGGTGAGCCGCAGGTTACTCTGGGGAGGCTGAGTCGCCGTTGACCGTGACCGCGACGTGCGCCGTCACCTCGCGGTGCAGCCTGACCGGGATGTGGAACTCGCCGAGCTGCTTGAGCGGCTCTTCGAGATGCACCTTGCGGCGGTCGATGTGGAAGCCCTTCTCTTCGAGTTGGCGTGCGATATCGGCCGAGGTAACCGAGCCGAAAAGGTGGTCGTGCTCACCCACCTTGCGCACGAAGACCAGAGAGACGGCGTTGAGCTGAATCACGAGGGCTTCGGCTTCCGTCTTTTCCTTCGCAGAGCGGCGGACTGCGGATGCCTTCATCTGCTCAATGACCGCCTTATTGGCGGCGTTTGCTTCCATGGCGAGCTTTTTGGGCAGCAGGTAGTTACGGCCGTAGCCCTCCGCCACCTTCACCACGTCGCCGCGATGGCCGAGGTTATTGACATCTTCTTTCAGAATGACTTCCATGCGAATCTCCAATTCAGGGCGCGGAGCATGGAGCTCAGCGCAAAGTTGCTAATAGCCTTCCCGAGCAACAACACCTTCGCCGGCTGCCGATAGCAGCCAATCGTTAGAAGCGCGCCGCGAACGGGAGCAAGGCGATGTTGCGGGCCTGCTTAATGGCGCGAGTGAGCCGGCGCTGGTGCGTCGTGCACACACCAGTGAGGCGGCGGGGCACGATTTTACCGCGCTCGGCCACGAAGCCCTGCAGCAGGCGCACGTCACGGTATGGGATGGCGTCGATCTTCTCGGTGCAGAACTTACAGACCTTTTTGCGCCGGAAAAATTTGCGGCCGCCCGGACCACCGGGACCTCCAGTACGGGGAGCGCCGGAGCGTGGCCCAGATGATGTTGGCGCTCCACCTTCGGGAGCGCGATGGGGTGTTGTTTCGTCAGCCATGGTGTTTCCTATCCTTCATATTCGAACGATTTTCTTTAACTCTTCAAAAACGAATTTGTCTCATTCTTCAAGCCAGCGCGATTCGGGATCAGCCTGTCGCAGAGGCCTTCTTGAATTTCCCTGCAACCGAATCCTAGGCGTTGGCCGGAGCTGTTTCGATTGATTCGGCGATCTCGACCGGAGCTTCGACCGCGTTGGCAGCCTCAACTGGAGCAGCAACCGGAACCGCAGTCGGCTGCGCACTCAGCTTCTTGCGCGTGGCGCGGATGGCCTTGATCTTGTCGATGCGCTTCTGCTCTTCGTCCATGCGCACGGTGATGAACTTGATTACCGGCTCTGAGACGCGGAGACGGCGCTCGAGTTCGTGCACCAGCTTGCCGTCAGCATCGATGGTGAGCAGCACGTAGTTGCCGTCGTTGAACTTGCGCACTGTGTATGCGAGCTTGCGGCGGCCAAGCTTCTCAGTGGAGCGGAGCGTGCCGCCGCCATGAGTGATCGTCTGCTCAAAGCCGGCGATCAGCTTGTCCAAGTCTGCGTCCTCGATGTCAGGACGAACGATAAACATTACTTCATAGAAACGATCCATGCTCTGCTTCTCTTTTCTTTGGGCACAGCGGCGATTTGTCACCGTGACCAAAACTAATTTTTCTGCGGCTCCACTTCCGCCGATTACTTACTCCGCCGGACCGTTTTCCCGACGGTTGAACTCATTCATCGCGGCGCTGATTCCCTTGGCCACGACCACCTCTACTGCTCGCGCCACACGGTCGAGAATCTCGTCGAGCGTGGCTAAATCCGTTTTCCGCAGCGGAGTCAGCAAGTAATCCTTGCCGCGACGGAATGCGTCTTCAGGTCCCGCATCGGGTCCGATCCCGATCCGGATGCGCGCCCAATCGTCCGAGCGCAAGGCTCCGGAAATGGATCGCGCTCCGTTGTGCCCTGCGGCGCTGCCGCGTTCTCTCACGCGAAGAACGCCCAAGGGTAAATCCAATTCGTCGTACAAAACCAGCAAGTCGCGAGCCGGATCGATCTGAAACTCAGCGACCAATGCCGAGACGGAAAGACCGCTGAGGTTCATGAAGGTCTCGGGTTTAGCCAGGATCACTTCACGTCCGGCGATTTGAATCTTTGCCGTCAGTGCGCGACAACGGCGATTCGCCACGGCCACGCGGTTCTGATCGGCGATGCGGTCGACTGCAAGAAACCCGGCGTTGTGCGGTGTGAACTGGTACTCGATGCCCGGATTGCCGAGCCCAACCACCAGAAACACGCCGCGAGACGGCAACTCACGATTCTCGCCATCTGTTGCAGTCGCCAAAGCTTATTTCTTAGCGCCCTTCTCGGCAGACGCCGCGTCTGTAGTCTCTGTCTTACCCTTCTTGACAACCTCCGGCTCGGCAGGCGCGGCTGCCCCCACAGCCTCGACTACAGGCTCGACCTCTTCCTTGATGGCAACCACGTGTGCGACCGTCGTGTCTTCGTCGGTCAGGAACTTGAGCTTGTCGGAATGCGGCAAGTCGGACACGCGCAGCACATCGCCAATCGACATCTGCGTCACATCGAGATCGATGTGACTGGGAATATCGCCGGGCAGGCACTCGATCTCCACTTCGCGCAGCACCTGATCCAGAATACCGCCCTGCGTCTTCACGCCAATCGGCGCGCCAACGAGTTGGATCGGAACCTCGACACGCATAGCCTTGTCGAGAGCAATGCGCTTCAGGTCGATGTGCATCAACGTGCCCTTGATTGGCTCATACTGCCAGTCGACGATCATGGCCTTGGTTTTTGCTGTCGAGCCGTTGATCTCTAGATCGAAAATCGAGTTGTGGCCGGTATCCGAGTGCAGAATCTTCTGGATCTGCTTGGGATCGACCTCGATCGCGATGGCGGGCTCCGCGGCGCCATAAACTACAGCTGGAATCTTGCCCTTCACACGCACGCGGCGGGCGGCATTCTTGCTGAACTTGCCCTCGCGGGGCGTGGCAGCGACGACTTCCTGGCTAATCATTTTCCTCTTCCTTCGGGCACGGTGAAGCAGGCATTAGGGAACAGGGATTAGGGATTCGTCCTGACACAAGCCCCATCCGCCATTCACTTGATTCCTGTTCCTGACCGCTCCCTTTTCTTGAACCCTTCGGTTCGGTTTATTCCGTTGGCTTAAGCCACGGCTCAAAATTAATTCCTAATCCCTGCATTTAATTGAATAACGAGCTCACGCTCGTCTCCATGTGGATGCTCTCGATGGTCGCGGCCAGTAACCCCGCCACCGACCGCACTTTGATCTTTACCACCTTCTGCGCTGCTTCGCACAGTGGGATGGAGTCGGTCACGACCAGTTCTTCGAGCCTGGAGTTGGCGATCCGCTCGACAGCCGGTCCGGAGAGTACCGGATGCGAAGCACATGCGTACACCTTGGTTGCGCCCTGTCCCAGAAGCGCATCCACCGTTTTCACTAGCGTGCCGGCGGTATCGACGATATCGTCGATGATGAGGCATGTGCGGCCCTGCACATCGCCGATCACGTTCATCACTTCCGTCACGTTCAGGTCCGTACGGCGCTTGTCCACAATTGCCAATGGAGCCCCCATCTTGGTCGCGAAAAAGCGCGCGCGTTCCACGCCTCCTGCATCCGGCGAAACCACGACCAGGTTCGGCAGATTCAACTCCCGGAAGTAGCTCACCATCACCGGGCTGGCGAACATGTGATCCACCGGGATATTAAAGAATCCCTGAATTTGGGCCGCGTGAAGATCCATAAACAGGGCGCGGTTCGCCCCGGCCGTAGTCAACAGATCGGCAATCAACTTCGATGAAATTGCCACGCGCGGCCGATCCTTGCGGTCCTGCCGGGCATAGCCGTAATACGGAACAACAACGGTAATGCGACCGGCCGATGCGCGCTTGAGCGCGTCAATCATAATCAGCAGTTCGACCAAGTGCTGGTCCACCGGATTGCAGGTGGGTTGCACCACGAAGACATCTGCTCCGCGGACATTTTCGAGCAGTTGAAAGTAAACTTCGCCGTCGGCAAAGCGCTGCATTTTTGTCTCGCCGAGTGCGATGCCGATGTGTTTGCAGATCTCCTGCGACAACACGCGATTGGCCGAACCGGAAAATATCTTGAAGCGCTTATCGTCACTGTGCGAGCGAGCCCGCTTCTTTTCCCCCTGCGTCCTCGTGTCTGCTGTCGCCTTGGTATCTGCATGAACCTGAGGCCGTGATCCGCTAGTTCCATGATCAGTATTTGCCGCGAGCCCGATTGCCTCCGTGGTCACTGCTTCCATCACCGTTTCGTTCTTCACAAGATTCTCCCAAGCTGGTTGGCTGTGGTTGTCCTGCACAAGTGTCGTCTGGCATTCGTGCTGCCAGGGCTTCGGTTCGCCGAAGAAGTTAACTCCGACGATGCAACATTATGGCTGGGCGACTAGGATTCGAACCTAGACAAAGTGCTCCAAAGGCACTTGACCTACCGTTAGTCGATCGCCCAGTGATACCGCCTGTGGACTACTTTGGAGCGGTTGAATCCTTCGCTTCCATCAACATCGTGCGCCAATAAAGGCCGCGCGGCAAGGTTTCCGTCTGCAGTGATCGGGTCCCAAGCTGAGTGAGTCGCCTTACCGCTGCCGCCGCGGCTTCCGGGGTCCGGTAAAGGCCGAAAAGCGCCGACCCGGAGCCAGAAAGCCCCGCACAGAGAGCCGCATGCCCCGGATGACTGAGGGCCGCAAGTTCACGCTTGACTTCACCGAGGGAGGGATTCTGAGGGAAGACAACTTCTTCGAAGTCGTTTTCAATCCCGGTTCGGACAAGCGCGAGAAGCGAATCGTTCACCCCAGCGAGCAATTTCGCAGGAGCTCCCGAATTCTCGGCCAGATCTTCTAAGAAGACACCGGAGGAGTGCGGTTCGCACAATGCAGATGCGAGAACCCGACTCAACCTTTTAAGTCTATCGGATGGTTGTCGCAGGGTCAATGCCGGATTCAGCGAGAGCTTGGGAATAGGACCAGAAGGCTCAATGTGCCGCGCATCCCAGTCCCGAAAAGCTTGTGGCGTCGAGATGCCGACATCCGGCAGCGCAAGAACACACGGGGTGGGGGGCAGGTCAGGCAGCGGATAGACTTCCTCTCCGCGGCCGATGCCCAGAACCGCTCCGCCAATAAGGAAGAGCGGGACATCGGAGCCGACTTCGGCGGCGATACGAAGCTTTTCAGGTCCGGGCAGAGGAGCGATATCGTGCCCGCCAAGTTCCCGTTCGAGTCCAATGAGGGCCGCAACCGCATTTGCGGAGCCAGCCGCAAGTCCGCCTTGTACCGGAAGCCGTTTGTCTATGTAGATATGAACGTCAGCGGTGATTTTCAGAGCATTCAGGACGAGATTCACAGACTTGAAGGCGGTATTCCGTTCGTCGGTGGGTACGCGAGCGTCATTGCTGGTGATCGTGATAGAGGCTTTCTCAGCGGGGCGTGCCTCGACCATAACCAGATCGTGCGCCGCAAGTGTCTGGTAGAGGGTGGTGAGAGCGTGGAATCCGTCCGGTCGAGTGGGGCCGATGGCAAGGCCGAGGTTGATCTTGGAAAACGAGCGAACGGTCGTGGGCATGTCTGCTTCAATTGTAGTCAGGCCGTCTGGTCTTCATCGGCAAGCAGGGACAACCGTGATACAAATTCCTTGATTCTCTCATTTCAAGCTAGACTACCTCGTACCATGATGCGAACCATTGCGCTCGCTGCACTTGTCTGCCTCTCCACTCTCCCCGCCGTGCGCGCCCAGGATGCCGCTCCCGACGACGCCAACAACAATGCGGTCGCAATAGCCCATGAGCAGCCAGTCCGTACAAAACACGCGATGGTGGTTAGTGTTCATCATCTGGCGTCCGACGCGGGAGTAGGGATTCTGAAAGATGGCGGCAATGCGGTGGACGCCGCCGTGGCTACCGGATTTGCGCTGGCCGTTGTGTACCCGGTTGCGGGTAACCTGGGTGGCGGCGGCTTCATGCTCATCCACCTCGGCACCGGCAAGTCGATGTTTATCGACTACCGCGAGCGCGCGCCTTTGGCCGCGACCGCCAACATGTATCTGGACGCAAAAGGGAACGTTATTCCGGATGCCAGCATCACCGGATACAAGGCGATTGGCGTACCGGGCTCCGTCGCCGGGATGGTCCATGCCGAGAAGAAATACGGCAAGTTGACACTCGGTAAGGTAATGGCCCCGGCGATACGGCTCGCCAGCCTGGGCTTTGTATTGACGGAAGAGGAAGCTGCGGAGCTGCACGACGAAACTCTGAGCATGTTTCCCGAGTCGAAGCGGATATTTCAACGGGACGGCAATTTCTACAAGGCTGGAGAAACCTTCCGGCAGCCCGAGCTGGCGGCAACGCTGAAGACAATCGCGACGGATCCCGATAATTTCTACCACGGCCACATCGCCAAAGAGCTCGCCGCAGATGTGCAAAAGGGCGGCGGCATCATCACCACCGAAGACCTCGCCCGCTACTCTGTCAAGGAACGCGAGCCGGTGACCGGCACCTACAAGGACTACACCATCATCAGCGCGCCGCCGCCGTCTTCCGGCGGCATTGCTCTCATCGAGACGCTGAACATTCTCGAGGGGTACAACCTGAGCCGGTGGAAGGACCGTACTCCCGACGAGATGCACCTGGTGGTCGAGGCGTACCGCCGCGCCTACATGGATCGCACCGACTACCTGGGCGATCCCGACTATGTGAAGATTCCCATCGAGCAGCTCATCGACAAGAAGTACGCTGCCGCGTGGCGCACCAGCATTGTCGCGGAGCAGGCCACGCCGTCAAAAGACCTCAAGCGCCCTGCGGGATTCATCCCGCCGCCTCCAACCATGAACGACGTGCGCCACGAGTCGACCCAGACCACGCACTACTCGGTCGTCGACGCAGACGGTAACGCCGTCGCCGTCACCACTACCCTCAACAACGGATTCGGCTCCGCCGTCACCGCCACCGGCCTGGGCTTTCTCCTCAACGATGAGATGGACGACTTCGCATCGAAGCTTGGCGTTCCCAACATGTACGGACTCATCCAAGGTCCCGCCAATACCATCGCTCCTGGCAAGCGCCCGCTCTCCGCCATGACGCCGACTATCGTGCTCAAGGATGACAAGGTCCGCCTCGTGCTCGGCTCACCCGGCGGCGGCCGCATCATCACCACTGTGGCGAATATCTTTCTCAGCGTTGCCGATGAGGGCCTGAACATCCAGCAGGCGGTGGACGCCCCGCGTTTTCACCATCAGTATCTGCCGGACATTTTGTTCATGGAGCCAGGTTTCTCCGATGCGACCATCGAGGGCCTGCGCGCCCTTGGCTACCAGCTTAAGATCGGCGGCCATTGGAGCGACGGAGAGTGTATCGCGGTAGATCCCACAACTGGAGAACTCGAGGGCGGACAGGACCATCGTCATCATTTTGGTAAGGCGGCAGGTTATTGAATCCCCGCGCTTGTCACGAAGGGCATCCTCGTCAGCGGTAATGAGAAGATAAAGACGGAGGAGTTTCCCCAGGTCTCATTTCATGCTGAAGGTTATCTCGTCGCACGTTTTTCTTCGCAACCGCCTGCATCCAGGCCTCCTCGACACTTTTCGGAAATCCGGAGCGCAGGGGGTCGAGCTTTTTGCCGCACGTCAGCACTTCGACTACACCAATCGCGCTGAGGTTCGCGATCTTGCGGACTGGTTTCGGTCGAATCCAGCTGAGGCATTTTCGTTGCACGCGCCGCTCTACTCTGATCTCGAAATGGGGCGCAGTGGCTCGCCCATCGTGAACGTCATTCATCCTGAGAAGGGCCGGCGCATCGATGCCATGGACGAAATCAAGCGCGCTCTCGAAGTGGCCGAGCAGATTCCTTTCCGATTCCTCGTCGTTCATCTAGGAGATCGGGAGGACACATGGAGTCCGCGAGCGCTGGAGTTTTCGATGACGGCGCTAGAGCATCTGCGCGCCTTTGCCAACCCCTTGGGTGTGAAGCTGCTGGTTGAGAATCTGCAGAACGAGGTCACTCACCCTACCAATATCCTTGAGATTCTCAATACCGGACACTTCAAGGATATCGGCGTATGCCTGGACGTTGGCCACGCGCATCTAATCGATGGCGTCATGCCGGCGTTGGCCGAGTTGAAGGATCGCATTCACTCTTCACACCTACACGACAATAAAGGTGACAGGGATTCGCACCTTTGGCCCGGTGACGGCGCGATTGCATGGGACGAGACACTGGAAGGATTGAAGAAAGCACCGCAGGCTCCCGCGGGCGTTCTCGAAATCCATTACGGTTTAGAAGATACGCCGGAGACAGTAGCCCAAAAGGCAGCCAAAATCTTCGAAAGATTCTAGAGATAAGTATGACAGAAGAGACAAAGACTGAATTTGTAACCGGCACAGCGACAGAAACAAAACCCGTTACGACCATCGCAAAAATTGGCGAGTTCGAAGGCCGGAGCGTCACCCTTCGCGGGTGGCTCTACAATCTGCGCGAGAGCGGCAAGCTGTTGTTTCCCATATTTAGGGATGGCAGCGGGACCATTCAGGGCATTGTTCCCAGAGCCGCAGTTCCACCTGAAGTCTTCGAAACCGTCAAGGGACTCACCCAGGAGTCAAGCGTTATTGTTAGCGGCAAGGTGCGGGCCGACAAACGTGCTCCTGGCGGTTACGAATTGGATGTTGAAGGCGTGGAGGTCATCCAGCGTGTGCCTGAGGACACTCCGTTTCCCATCTCGCTCAAGGAACACGGTACCGATTTCCTGATGGAGCACCGCCATCTGTGGATTCGTACACCCAGGCAGGCGGCGATCCTGAGAATTCGCGCGGAAATCATCAAGGCCGCTCGTGACTTCTTCGACGACCGTGGATTCGTCCTTACCGATCCGCCCATCCTGACCCCAGCAGCCTGCGAAGGCACCAGCACGCTCTTTCCCGTCGACTATTTCGGCGACGAAGCTTATCTGACGCAGAGCGGCCAGCTCTATATCGAAAGCACGGCGCTGGCGCTGGGGAAGGTCTATTCCTTCGGTCCCACGTTTCGCGCCGAGAAGTCGAAGACCCGCCGGCACCTCACCGAATTCTGGATGGTTGAGCCGGAAGTCGCCTACTGCGATCTCGACGGGCTCATGGAGCTTGCCGAGCAGTTCCTCAGCTTCATCGTTGACCGGGTCTTGACTCGTCGCGCCCCCGATCTGAAGGTCATTGGGCGCGACGCATCGAAGCTTGAATCCATCAAAGCGCCCTTCCCGCGCCTGCGTTATGACGACGCTGTCGCGATGCTCAACGACGCGCACGCCAAAGGTCTGCTGGACCATTCTTTCGAATATGGCAACGACTTCGGATCGCCGGATGAGACCTACATCTCATCCCAGTTCGACCGGCCGGTGATGGTACATCGCTATCCCGCGGGAGTGAAGGCCTTTTACATGGAGCCCGACCCGGAGAATGCGAAATATGCCCTATGCGTAGACGTACTTGCGCCCGAGGGTTACGGTGAGATCATCGGGGGCTCCCAGCGCATCGCCTCGTTCGATCTGCTGAAGAGGCGCATCGAGGAACACCAGTTGCCGATCGATGCCTTCAAGTGGTATCTCGACTTGCGCCGCTACGGCTCGGTCCCTCACTCCGGCTTCGGCATGGGCATAGAGCGCGCGGTCGCATGGATCTGCGGCCTGGAGCATGTGCGCGAAACGATTCCGTTCGCTCGTACGCTGAACCGGATGTATCCGTGATGAGCAGGGAATCGGCAAAGGGATGGGAAGTCTGGTATGTCAAAGTAAGCACATTGATTCTCGAAAAGGCCGCAGCAAAAATTCTCTAGACAATGAAAAAACTCCGCGTAGGCGTTCTCTTTGGCGGCCGCAGCGGCGAGCATGAGGTTTCGCTGCTCTCCGCGGCATCGGTTCTGAAGGCTATTGACCGCAAGAAATATGAAGTCACCTCCATCGGCATCACCAAGGAAGGCCGCTGGGTCACGGCCACCGATGCCCAGCGGCTGCTCGCCGGCGAAACCGCTCCAGCCAGCAGCAGGCTACGTGCTGGCGATCCGGAGGCCACAGCTCCAGCTGCCGTACTCGCGCGCGGCGAGTCGGTGATCGTTCCGCCTGTCCCCTCGGAAACCAAGACGGGCGCACTGATCCCCTTTGAGACCGACGCCCGGACAGTGGACATCCAGGCAGGCGCCGCCGGCCCCGGAACTTCCAGTTCTGTTCTGAGCCTGGACGTGATCTTGCCGGTCCTTCACGGGACGTTCGGCGAGGATGGGACCATCCAGGGACTCTTCGAACTGGCGGGGATCGCGTACGTCGGATCGGGAGTGTTGGGATCGGCGACGGGCATGGACAAGGACGTGATGAAGCGCCTCTTCGCTGCTGCGAAACTGCCTATCCCGAAGCACGTCTCCTTCCTCCGCGCCGATTGGGAAGCCGGTCACAGGAAGACCATCGCCAAAGTCGAGGCCGCCCTCCGCTACCCAGTCTTCGTTAAGCCCGCAAACCTCGGCTCATCGGTAGGAATCACCAAGGCCCACGACCGCAAAGAACTCGGCCCCGCCATCGATCTCGCCGCCAGCTACGACCGCAAGATCGTCGTCGAGCAGGGGGTGGGGGGCAAGGGAGGCAAGGCCCGCGAGCTTGAGGTAGCCGTTCTCGGCAACGACCATCCAGAGGCTTCGGTCGTGGGTGAGATCGTCCCCAGCAAGGAGTTCTACGACTACGAGGCCAAGTATCTGAGCGAAGGCTCCGACCTCATCATTCCGGCGAAGCTCACCAAGGCGCAGACGAAGCGGGTCCAGCAGATGGCTATCGCTGCCTTCCGCGCGTGTGACTGCTCTGGTCTGGCCCGGGTGGATTTCCTGATGGAGCCGACATCAAGCTCCGGTAAGGCTGGGCGCATCTATCTGAATGAGATCAACACTATGCCCGGGTTTACGTCTATCAGCATGTACCCCAAGCTGTGGGCGGCGTCGGGTGTCGCGTATCCTGAGCTTATCGACCGGCTGATCGCGCTTGCTCTCGAACGTCGCGCAGAGAAGGATCGCACCGGCTACAGCCGGTGAGGAACTTAGCGCGGTGGCATGGTGTCAGAAGTAAGTGGAGAGGTTTGCGCCACAGCAGCCCGAAAGGAACGATAGCCGCCGATGACCCTGCTCGATGCTCCCCAATTCAACGTTCGCCGCGAGCGACGCAACCGCAATCTCCTGCTCACAGGGGTCGTTGTCTTACTAGTCGCAGCCATCGCAGTCGTCTCCTGGGCTGCCGAACTTCCGTGGCAGGTGTGGCACTGGCCCTCGGACCATCGGGTCAACCAGTTCCTCAGTACGGTCGAGTCGGGCGACTTGCAGAAGGCCTATGGACTGTGGAACAACGATCCCAGCTGGCAGCAGCATCCCGACCAGTACAAGGCTTACAGCTTCACCGACTTCCAGAAGGACTGGGGTTCGGGCAGCGACTACGGAGTGATCAAGTCGCACTCGATCATCGTGTCTCACAGGGTCGGCAACGGCATCGTGATGGGCGTAAACATCAACGGTGGCAAGACACCGATCTTCCTGCGCGTGGACAATAAGGCCAAGACGATCGGATTCTCACCTGTCGAATTGTATCTCGGACCGTAGCATGCCTCTTTCTCAACCATCCTGAGCTTATGGCTTGGCGATCGCGGCTAATGTCTTCTCCAGACTTGCCTCGTCGCCGACATTCAGGCAGACCTGGCTGCGGTCGATCTGGCGCATAAGGCCGCAGAGCACTTTGCCCGGACCAACTTCGATAAATTGACTTGGCTGCTCATCGATGAGCAGGCGCATGGACTCGACCCAGCGTACGGCCCCCGTCACCTGGCGGATAAGGGCGTCGCGGAGTTGATCGGCCTCGCTGACCAGGGCGGCGTCGACGTTCACGGCAACCGGCACGGCTGGCGGGGCGAAGGCCAGCGCACTGAGCAGTTCGGCGAGGCGGTCCTGGGCGGGCTGCATCAGTGCGCAATGGAATGGGGCGCTCACGGCCAGCATCACGACCTTCTTCGCGCCGCGATTGCGGCATAGCGCTGCAGCGCGTTCGACAGGAGCTGCGTCTCCCGAGATGACGGTTTGCTCTGGGGAATTGAAGTTTGCCGGGGAGACCACCCCTCCCGTCTCGGCGGCGGCATCGGTGCAGGCCCGGGCGGCCTCCTCGGAGGTCATACCGAGCACAGCTGCCATCGCGCCCTGTCCGGCGGGGACGGCCTGCTGCATGAACCGGCCGCGACTGCGCACGGTGCGGACCGCGTCGGCGAAGGAGAGGACTCCCGCCGCGACATTGGCCGAATACTCGCCAAGTGAGTGGCCGGCGACGTAGCTGGGCGTCACGCCCTTCTCGGCCAGCACCCGCTGAGCGGCGATCGAGACCGTGAAGATGGCGGGCTGGGTGAACTCGGTCAGCTTAAGCTGGTCTTCAGGCCCATTGAAGCATAGGTCGGAGAGGGCTAAACCCAAGGCGTCGTCGGCCTCCTCGAAGGCGCGGCGGGCGATGGGATATCGGTCGAAGAGATCGCGGCCCATGCCGACCGATTGAGAGCCTTGTCCGGGAAAGAGGAAGGCTATTTTGTGGGTATTCATGGCAGAGGTATTTCAAATGATCCGGCATGCAGGCGCAAGCTGTGATTCCGTTGAGTCAGTCCGCCTACAGGGACCCCACCCCCCCACCCCTTGTTTTCGTTACCGATTCTGTAATCGTTTGATACAAATCGGTTTAAGGGATACGTCGGTGCTACCTACTAGTAAATAAATGACTTATTCGTTCCTACATGATTCTAAAAGTGTTGCTCGATGATATTGCACTGATCTCAGGGCGGTGGTTCAGGCTCGGCTGTAACCGTCTGATTCTATTTGCTGCACCTGAGACCGTTTGATTCTAAATGGGTTGCGCAAGATACTTCGCAGCAGACGAAAGGCCCGGCTGCAAATGGCGGCCGGGCCTTCTAGTCTCTATTTCTATTATAGCGGGTTGGGGGAAATTCTCGGCCAAGGATTCTGAATGAACGTGGTCAAAATGGTGCCTCCTCTGCAACATCCCCTAGGCAGGAGCGTATGCGGTCACGCAGAAGACACTCATTTAGCGCGACCAAGTCTGGCTTTCTTGTCCGCAATTACAATCGGGATGGAGAAGCATGATGTCACCGCTCAGTCGAACCGGGGTTTCCCTTGATGAGGACCTGCTAAGGGAGTTTGATCGGCTGATAACCAAGCGCGGCTATCAGAACCGCTCTGAGGCGATCCGCGACCTCATTCGTGAAGCTCTATTGACGGAGACTATCGATTCAAACAAGCCGGTGGTCGGCACGCTAACGCTGGTATACGACCATCATGTCCCGAATCTCTCGGAGAAGTTGACTGCGACTCAGCATTCCGCCGGCGCAACGGTACTGGCAGCAACACATGTCCATCTGGACCACCACTACTGCCTGGAGGTCATCATCATGAAGGGGCGGAGCAAGGAGATCCAGGGAATCGCTGACCGCATGCTTGCGCTTCGCGGCGTGGAGCTGGGCAAGCTGGTCCTGACAAATTCGGGCAAAGAGCTCAAGACGGACAATCATAGCCAGCATAGCCACGCGCACTAGAAGTTGAACTTTGCTACGAGTTGCATCAGGCGAGGAGCCGCAGCGCTGACGATGTGGCCGAAGTTGGGGTCTTCGACCTGCCCGTCGACCGCTGCGGGACCGTAAAACTGTGTGTGGTTGAAGGCATTGAAGGCCTCAGCGCGAAATTCGAGGGACCTCGATTCGGTCAGACGCACATTCTTTTGCAGGGTTATATCGAAGTTATTAATCCCTGGTCCGTAGAAGATACGGCGTTTGGCATTGCCCAATTGACCGAGATTCTCTTCCGGGAACAACGAGGTATTGAAGGCCGGTTTTCCGTTACGGCCGTTCGTATTGATTTTGAGCGGCCCGGGCAGATATTGCGGAGTATCGAGCAGGTAGTTATTCACGCCGTTGCCCAGAGTACCCAGCAGGGAATTGTCGGAATTGTCATAAAGTGTGACAGGAAAGCCGGTGGCGAAGCGTGTTGTTCCGGAGAAAGTCCAATCGGTGGTCAGGCGATTGGTCCTCTGGAACATTTTCTCGACGGGTAGAGCGAGTGTGTAACTGGCAATGAATGTATGCTTCTGATCCCATGCCGAGATTGTTCGGCTCTGTCTCGGGTTGATCGGGTTGAGTTGCTCACCTATGTTGGAGCCCTGATCGATGGACTTCGCGTAGGCGTAGCTCAGCAGGAACTGTGAGACGTTGTGACGATAACGCAGGGTGGTTTCGAGGGCGTTGTAGTTGGAGTTGGCCATCGATCTGTCCTCAGTGTTTTCGCCGTAGTTTTCGCCTGTCCCGACAAGTGGGCCGTAGTTGTTTTGTCCGCTGCGGGTCCCGTTGATGGTTTGGCCGGCGCTGTTGGTATAGGTGTTGTCTTCACCGAAGGGGCCGCAGCCTGGCAAGCTGAGGCACAGTGCAGGGTTGCTGAGATTCACCGAAGCAACTGCGAGAATGCGGTGCCCCTGGTTGCCCACATAGCTCACGGTCAGCACTGTGCTCGAGGTGATTTGCCGCTGAATCGAGAACATATAGTTGTCGATGTAAGGCACGCGATTGCGGTAATAGAAGAACGGGTCTGCAGCGAGGGGCGCGAAATTGGCCCAGTTAATAGATCTGTCCGGACTGGACGCGGAGACATTGTGTGGAGGAAAGGCAAATGGGAATCGCTGTCCGTTATTGACACCGCTGGCGGCCGTAATGAACGGCGTTGCGAATAGCGGGGGCGCCGGGCTCAGGTAGTTGTATCCAAAGGGCGGCACGGAGTACATGATGCCTGCCAGTAATCCCGGAAACTCGGTGTAAAAGATGCCGTAGCTGGCTCGAATGCTGCTCTGGCCGCAGCTTCCGAAGATCCTGCTCAGGAACCGCTGGTCGAAGTGCGGCGCATAGGCGAACCCGATTCTCGGGGCGAAGTTTTTGTAGTCGGTGGGCGCGAGCGTTTTTGGAATTCCAGGATCGCCGGCGACCAGCAGGCCGGGAAGCGCTCCGGGATATAGCGTGGATTTTGCTCCGGGCACCCATGTCTGTATCTGGTTGTACTTCTCCCAGAAGGGCATGATCACATCCCAGCGCAGGCCGGCGTTGATGGTGAGATCGGGCCGCGCTCGCCAGCTGTCCTGGCCGTAAAGACCCCAATAGCGGTTTCGCAGATAGAAAGGCTGACCGGAAGACTGCGTGTAGTTGCTCGGGACGCCGATCAGGAGGTCGGCATACGGATCACCAGTCTCGGTGCCGTCAATATTGAAGGTCCCGTTGAAGGTTGCGTTCGGATGCTCATTGACCTGATCGATATGGAATTGGCCGCCAATCTTCAGAGTGTGCGCGCCGATGACCCTCGAGAGCCCGTCGCTCACATAGTACGTATTGTTGATCTGTGTTCCGTTCGTGATGGGGACACCCATGACGAAAGTGGGGAAAGTCACGTTCTCCACGCCTTCAAACTGCGGCGCCTGCACAAAGATTCCCGGGGTTCCGGCACCTGTAACAAAGCCCTGGGATGCCAGACTCACGCCGAGTCCGCCCTTCGGCTGCCCGATGATGTTGGCATTGCGCAGGTATCCGAAATGAAGCTCGTTGACGGTGTTGGATCCGATCAGCTTGTTATCGCTTAGCGACAGCAGTTGCGCACGCCCGATAAACAGCGCATCGAAGCCGGGGATGCTCGCCCCGGCGACCGAGCCCGGATACGGATTGTCGAGATCATAGTCATCGATGAAGTAGTAGCCGGAGATCTGCCCCATCCGCGTGTTGGCATCGATACGCACCGATCCCTTATTGTCTCGGACCGTCTGCGCAAATGTAGATGTCGAGTACTGGCTTGCGCTGACGTTGGGAGATGGAATGTACTGCAACAGATTTTTTCCCGGAGCCGACCACGCGCTCTGCGGGATGGTTCCATTGGGAAATACGCTGGAGTAGGGCTCTCCCGACCTGACAGCATAGCCAAGCTCCTGCGTGAGCAGAGATGCGAAATAAGGACCGCCGACTGAGCCGGTAAGGTCATTGAAGATTCCATTCCGCTGGGCGACAGTCGGCACCGAGATGTAGCCGGTGGATACACCCTGGGTCGTTCCCGTTCCCTGATAGTCGGTAAAGAAGAAGACTTTGTCGCGCCGCACCGGGCCGCCGATCGGGCCGCCAATGGTGCCGCCAAACTGATTCTGCTTGAATGTCGACCGGGTCGGATCGAAGTATCCTCTGGCATCCAGATTGGTGTTGCGGAAGAACTCAAAGGCCCCACCGTGGAAGGCGTTGGTTCCCGATTTGCTGACGACGGTGACTACACCGCCGTTGTAGTTCCCGTACTCGGGATCGAAGTTGTTGGTCAGCACCCGAAACTCTTCAATCGAATCGAGGTTCGGAATGATGGAGGCGCCGCCATTCATGTGCTCCTGCACATCGATTCCGTTGACCAGGAAGCCGTTCGACGATTCGCGCTGTCCATTGATCGACAGGTTGCCGGGATTCAGATCCCCGGAGGGATCGAGACTCCCGGTCACGCCTGCCATGATGACGGAGCTTGGCAACAGCGTCGAGATAGGGGCCACTCCTGGCTGGATTGCCAGGAGATCGGTGTAACTCCTTCCGTTCAAGGGGAGCGAGGTCATCTGCACGCTGGACACGACCTCGCCGATATGGGTGGTGGCGGTCTCCACCTGTACCCCACTGCTACTGGTGACAATCACATCCTCCGACTGCGTGCCGACCACAAGGGCGGCATCCACTCGCAGGGCGGAATCCGTGTCGACGGTCAGGTTTGTCTTTCGTTGGGTTGCGAAGCCAGGAGCTGAAATGGTGAGTTCGTAGTGACCGACCGGAAGGTTCGGGAAGGAATAAGATCCTTGCTTGTCCGAGATGGCTCGATAGATTGACTGCTGGCTCATGTTGAGCAGCTTGAGCGCGGCCCCCGGGATCACCGCTCCGGTGGGGTCGGTGACCGTCCCGGAGATACTGCCGCCGGTGGAGGCGCGCGACGGCAAGGCTGCGAGCAGGCAGCATACGATTGTCAAACACAAGAGGTTCTTTCGGGCGAGGCCAGAGAAAGAAGGCGTTGGTGATGACACGTTTTGCATATTCGTGTTACTGCGTGGCGATAAGCTTTCCTCGTGGACCCCTCTGGTGCGATATCCAGAGTAGTACACATCTCCAATACGTGCTACGGCCGGATTTGGATTTCCCTAATTGTCTTGTCAGTGGCGCGGGCGCTTATTCGGATGTTCCCCATTTTGGAAAGGGTGTCCCTCTACCTATCCCCACCCCTCACCTGTTCTTGGTACCGATTCTGTAACACTTGATATGAATGGGTTTAGCGCGGATCGGATCTCGTAGGGGTCTAGCCGAGTGTTTGCGAACAGAGGCATTGGTTCAGCCGACCATATCCCACTGGCTTTTCTGTTCCAGAGCCTGAGATCACGCGCAGTTGGGCCTCAGGACAGGAATTGATGCGAATCAGCAGAAGCATATTCTAAGAGATGCACTTTTGCGGGGAGGAAGGCGCGTCGATTCCGAGCGAGCGAAGCGGCCCGTGTGAATTCCAATTGGTGCAGTGATGTTTTGGTGGCAGGATAGCTGGTTGGGAAAAGCGAACTAGGTTGCTCGGGTTGACATGAATGCCACCCCACAACTCGCATTACTGGCATCGTTGGTGCTGGTAAGTTGCGCAGCGCGCGGCCAGGCAACGCCGGGTGGCGCATCCATCAAGACGGCTACCGTATCCGCGCAGCCCTGGGAATACAATCTGACGATCGATGGATACATCGTGCCGGACGCGACGTCCTACATCAATCCGGTCTTCACAGCAGACCACAATTGGCTGCATCTGGAGGCGCGCTACAACTATGAGAATCTGCGGACAGGCTCGTTGTGGGTGGGGTACAACCTCGGCCGCGGCGATGTCGACGAAGGCGACAAGTGGGAGTTCGACATTACGCCGATGATCGGTGGCGTTTTCGGACGAACCAACGGCATTGCACCCGGCTGCGAAGTATCGCTGAACTACAGGAAAAAGTTCGAGGCCTCGATTAACAATGAGTATGTCTTCGATACCACGAGCAAATCGGGGAACTTTTACTACGCCTGGCCACAACTCACGTATTCGCCGGTGAAATGGCTGCAAGTGGGTGGAGTGGCGCAACATACCGTGGCCTACCACACACCGCTGAGCATCCAGCGGGGATTCCTGGTGGGCTTCTCACACAAAAAGTGGGAATTTGTCACCTATGTGCTCAACCCCGGATTTGCGGGCACTACAGTAGTGCTCGAGTCCGGAGTGAGTTTTTGATCTTGCTCCGTGTCTAACTGACTCTTGCGAGCGCGGTTCAACTTACGGTCAGATAGGTCGCATAGCGCTCGTCGGTGATGGACGTGAAGGGCAGCAGCGTCAACGAACCGGATGCGGTCTCGGCCTGCCAGGCTGGCCGCCCGTTGACGGGAGTGGCGGCGAGGAGCTGCTGGCGGGTCATCTTCGGGGTTTGTTCGGTGATGGCGAAGAGAACGAGCGGTCCGCGCATCAGAGCGATGGTTTCCGGGTGCTCGGTGTCGATGGCTTCGAGGCGCATCGGCATAGGAAGTTCGAGATCAATACGGTCACCGTCCTTCCAGCGGCGGCGGAGGGTGGCGAATCCGGTGGTCACCGGAGCGGAGACGGGAGCGCCGTTGACGCGGATAACGGCAGCCGATCCGGAATCGGATGCCCAGGCGGGGATGCGCAGACGCATCGCGAAGTCGCTGGGACGCGAGGAGCGGAGGGTCATCGCAATTCGGCCTCCGATGGGATAGTCGCCGGACTGGGTGAGCGAAAGCTGCGCGCCGTCCGTGGCGGTCCACTTGAGCGTGGAGGGCAGATAAAGGTTGACATAGATGCCGGCGGGGTCGCGGAAGTAAGTGAGGATGCGGTAATCGGCGGCGACCTGCGGCAACGTACCAGAGCAGCATGGCCACCGGTCCGGATGGTAAAACTTGCTGCCGGAGAAGTTGTAATCGGAGTAATAAAAGGCGTGGCCGTCGGGCTCAAGGCGCTTTGCGCCGAGCACTGTATTGTAGAGGACGCGCTCCATGCTGTCTCCGTAGCGGCCGTTGGCGGTGGCGCGCAGCAGGTAGCGCGTGAGCTTGAAATGGGAGTAGCTGCCGCAGGGGGTCTCGAAGCTGCTGTGCGTACCGGTGAGGCTGGCATACATCTTGCCGCTGCCGGGTGCGGAGAAGCTTTCGTTTGGTCCCCAGCCGCCAGTGGCGAAGCTCTGGGTGGTGAGGATCATGTCGAAGGCATTACTGGCGGCGCGCAGGTGCTTCTGGCTGCCGTCAGTGATGTAAGCCTGCATGGCGGAGCTGAGGGAATTGCAAAAGCTGTAGGCGTGATGGCCGTCGAGGACGTTCTTGTTCTCGGAGAGCGGATCGAACCAGGTCCGGTCCAGGAGATATCGGGGCGCCATCTGGTGATAGCGCTCGCCCGCGCCGCGCTGCCACGCGAGGTAGAGATTCTCGGGCATGGTGTAGGACTCGTCCCAGGTGTAGTCGTCGGCGGTGTTGTCTCCCACCGAAGCGCGCCAGCGCCGCTGCACGTCATCACGGTCGAGGGCGGTGGGCGGAAGGTGCGGCTGGGCGGCGTCGGTGGTACGGTCGAGCAAAGAAAAGGCCTGCGGAGAATTGGCGAACTGGTGCGCGTCGATCAGGCCGATGACCATCTTGTCGTAGTCGTAGGCGGGAAAGCGGAAGTTGGTGTAGAACTTGCCGGAAATTGCGGGCGAATAGAGGTCAAGCAGGGTCTGAAGCTTGGCACGGGTGCGAGGATCGCCGTTGACGGCGTAGCCGCGGGAGAGGGCGGAGATCCACTGGCCGAAGCAATGGGCGGGAGCGAAGCCGTGGCCTCCCCCTTCGGTTTTGACGAGGGCCAGCTCGTCGTACCAGCCACCCATATCGGGACCGGGCGCAGGGAGGCCGGCACGGATGCGCCACGGCTTGAGGAGGCTGTCGTCGTTGAGGCCGAGTAGCACGGACTGGGTCTGCTCGAACTGGGTCTGGGCAAGGCCGGGCGCGAGGTCGACATCTCCGTAGCCGAATTCGCTCAGAGGGGGCGGGACTGCTTCAGTGCCGGCGAAAAGCGAAGGGCGCGAGGAAAGTGCTGCAGCGGCGAGGCCGGCGGTCAGCAGAAAAGAGCGGCGCGAGGGCATCGGGTTCTCCCATAGTCAATGGTATGCCCGTGAAGGTTTCGCAGGAAAGTTATAGAAGAACCATTCGCCCAGAAATTTTTCAGCTTAGTTGCCGCGGGTGAGTTCCTCTGGATTCTTCGTCGCGTCACTGCTCAGAGTGACGTCCTAACCAGTTGGATCCAAGAGGGCATTCGTGCCGGAAATCTTTTGGGTTAATTGCCGACACTGAGGTTCGTCTGGATTCTTCGTCGCGTTGCTCCTCAGAATGACGTCGTCTTCGCTTTCTACTCGTGACGGAGAGCCTGCATGGGCTGGACGCGCGAGGCACGGCGCGCGGGGATGAATCCCGCCAGCAAAGCCACGGCGAAGAGTAGTGCCGCCGAGCCGATCAGTGTCGCCGGGTCATTCGGCTTCAGACCGAAGAGCATGGACGCGAGGAAGCGCGTAAGCAGCAGAGAGGCTCCCAGGCCAACCGCGACCCCGATGACCGCGAGCCAGGAGGCTTCGCGAAGAACCATGGTGAGTATCTGGCGCGCCTGCGCGCCGAGAGCGAGACGGATGCCGATCTCATTGGTGCGCTGCGCCACGGTGTAGGCCGTGATGCCGTAGATGCCGATCGAGGCAAGCGTCAGGGCAAGGATGCCGAAGCCCGCTGTGAGGTCCGCGAAGATGCGCTCCTGCTGGATAGTTTCGTCGATCTGTTGAACCTGGGTCCGGACGTCGATGAGAGGCAGGTCTTTGTCGATGGATTGAACGACCGCTCGCGCCGCGGCTGCGATGCTCTCCGGCTTCATGCGCGTCTGCACTTCGTAGGTCATGTCCATCGGCCGAATCCGCTGCCGATAGGGTTCATAGAAGGTAGGGGGCGCGTCGCGGCGCAAGCTATCGTATTTGGCATCAGCGGATACGCCGACGATCTGGACCACCGGATCCTTTTCCCCGGTGGTGAAGGTCTTTCCTATGGGGTTGGTGTCGGGGAAGTACTTGCGGACCAGCGCCTGATTCACGACGGCAACCCGGAGCGAGGTCTCAGTGTCGGTTTCGGCAAAGCCGCGGCCGGCAACAATGGGGATAGCCATAGTCTCGAAAAAAGTCGAGCCGACAATGTTGACGAAGGCGGTTGGCTTTTTGATGGAAACACTCTGGCCAACCGGAAGGAAGTGGTCGTTGGACATGCTGTTGGCGATCAGCGGCTCGCTGGACAACGTGACCGCAGTCACCCCTGGGATGGTGGCCAGCTTCTGTTCAATCTGGCGATACAAGGCGACATCCTTCTGCGCGGGGTAGCGCGATTCTGGCGGGTCGATTTCGAATAGCAGGAGGCGTTCGGGCCGAAAGCCGGGGTCAACCGCCTGCAGATTGGCTAGCGTCCGCACGAAAAGGAAGGCGCCGACCACCAGCAGCGTGGAGAGCGCGACCTGGAAGGCGACGATGGCTTTGCCGGCGAATCCCTTGCGGCGATGGGTCGCGGTCAAGGCGTTGTCCTTAAGGCCGGAGTTGACTTGGGTGCGCGTGGCTTGCCATGCCGGAGCGACTCCGAAGAGCAGTCCGGTCACGATGGAGATGGCGGCTGTGAAGGCGAAGACGCGCCAGTCGAACCGGGCAACAAATGGGCCGGGCTCCCAGGAGTTGGAAAGCAGGTGGGGGATGGCGTTGCGAGCGAAATAGCCAAGCAGTAGACCAGCTACGCCGCCAAGGCTGCTCAGTAGCAGGCTTTCGACCAGCACCTGACGAAGGATGCGGTTGCGGTCCGCGCCAAGGGCAAGACGCACGCACATCTCGCGCTGGCGGGCGGCGGAGCGGGCCAGCAGCAGGTTGGCGATGTTCGCGCAGGCCAGTAATAGCACCAGGCCGGTCAGGGAGATCAGCACGTATACGGGCTGGGCAAACTGCTTGCCTGCGAAATTGAGTCCACGGCTGCCGTCGACAAGAGCGAGCCTCGGAATCTCATCGTCCTTCCCGACGGTCATGGTGGCGCGGACTGCGGCATTCAAGGCAGTATCGAGGGCGGCCTGCGCGACGGGTTCGGAGGTGCCGGGGGCTACCCGGGCCATGATCTGCATCCACCAGAAATCGTCGTCGGCGAGGAAGGAGCCTTTTCTCCGCGCCAGCACGAGAGGTTCCATGCTGAATGGGAGAAAGATATCCGGGGACCTCTGGACAGCTTGCGCGCCGGTGAATGGTTGCGGGTTGACGCCGATAATGGTGAACGGAACCGTGTTGACGGTGATGGACTTGCCGATGATCGAGGGCGAGCCGCCGAAGCGCTGCTGCCACAGGCCGTAACTGATAAGGGCGACCGCTCCGGACCCGGGCTTTGCGTCGTCGCCGGGCTGGATTGCCCTCCCGAGAACGGGCTGTACCTGGAGCTGCTGGTAGTAGTTGCCGGAGACCATCTCGGCCTGGAGCACATCGGCGTGGCCATCAATGGTCGCGTTGACGCGGCTGATGTCTTTGAAGGCGAAGAGGTCGGACAGCGAGTGGTTCTGGCTGCGAAGCTGCTGATAAACAGGATAGGAAAAGGAGCTGCAGGTGGTGAGTCCGCCAGGCAGGTTATCCCAGTCGCCCCAGCCGCTGTGGACGACGACTTTGTCTCCGCCGACCCAGGTGAAGAGACGCAATTCTTCCGGGTGAGGGACTGAAAGGCGCTCCATGAGGAGTTGCTTCGCGATGGTGAAAATGGCAGTGTTCGCACCGATCCCCATCGCCAGCGATCCGACGGCGATGGCCGTGAAACCGGGTGACTTCATCAGCATGCGGAAGGCGTAGCGCAGGTCGGCACGGAGATCGTCCCACAAACGCAGGCCGAGCGAGGCACGCATCTCTTCTTTTTGCACGGCGATTCCGCCAAGCTCGATGCGGGCGCGGCGGCCAGCCTCTTCGGGTGGAAGGCCGCGGCGGATGAGGTCCTCTGTGTAGCTCTCGATGTGGAAGGCGAGTTCGGCTTCCATCTCGCTCTCGAGGTGTGAGCGAGAGGTGGCGGCGCGAAACCACGACTTGATGCGGGCAGGAAGGCTGGTGAAGTAGTTCATACTTCACCCGGCGAGGTTTTGAGGATGCCCGCGATCACGTTCGACATGCGGTTCCACTTCTCGGTCTCGGAACGGAGCTGGGCGCGACCGGTGGCGGTGAGCCGGTAGTATTTCGCCCGGCGATTGTTCTCCGATTCGCCCCATTCGCTGGCGATTGCGCCCTGATGCTCAAGGCGGTAGAGCGCGGGATAGAGCGAGCCTTGCTGGATCTCCAGCTGGTCGCCGGAGATCTGCTGGATGCGCAGGAGAACGCCATAGCCATGCAGAGGGCCGAGCGAGACGGCCTTCAGGATGAGCATGTCCAGCGTGCCCTGCAGAATGTCGAGTTGTTTGCTCAAAGCCTCTCTCCTTGGATGTCTAGGAGTGACATTCGTAAAAGTAGCGTTGCTCTCCTAGATTGTCAAGGAGAGGAAGAGGCTCAGTATTCGGTTTTCTCGGGCGTTTCGATCCAGACCTGAAAGCTTTCCCAGGCTCTTTCGGGGAGAACTCGCCGCGCGGGCACAGTGCGTATATCACGGTGAGCCCTGAGCTCCTCGTAGAAGAAAGAATCGTCAAAGCCTGCGCGGGCCGCGTCGTCAGCTTCGCCGCTGAAGTAAATGGCGTCGATGCGCGCCCAGTAGATGGCGGCCAGGCACATGGGGCAGGGCTCGCAACTGGTATAGATTTCGCAGCCTTCCAAGGAGAAGGTTCCGAGCGCCTGGCAGGCTTGGCGGATGGCGTTGATCTCGCCATGAGCGGTGGGATCGTTGGTGGTGGTGACACTGTTGGCGCCTTCGCCGATGATTGCGCCGTCTCTGACGATTACAGCGGCAAAGGGGCCTCCGGAGCTGGAGCGGACGTTCTCGATTGCCAGTTCGATGGCTCGATGCATGAAGGCGGGGTTGGGGTCGGTCGGCATTGGTGCTTGCTCTCTGTATCTGTTTTCGGGCTTGCTCTTTGGGCTGTGCGGCAGAATTATGGACAGTATGGCACAGGCCTTCGTTTCAACACGTGTAGTGACGCCGGAGGGCATTCGCGCTGCGGCGATTCTCGAAGACGAGGGCAGAATTCGCGAAGTGCGCGGCCTGGATGAAATTCCGCCCACATATGCTGTGCGCGATTTTGGCAACCTGACGATTCTGCCGGGGCTTGTGGATAGCCACGTCCACATCAACGAGCCGGGACGCACAGAATGGGAAGGCTTCTGGACAGCGACGCGAGCTGCGGCGGCGGGCGGTTACACCACACTTGTTGATATGCCGCTGAACTGCCTGCCGGAGACGACGACGGTTTCCGCGCTGCAGGCCAAGCGCGAGGCCGCGCAGGAAAAATGCTTTGTGAACTGGGCGGCCTGGGGCGGCGTTGCGGGCGATAACGCGGAGCATATCGAACCGCTGGCGCACGCGGGTGTCAAGGGCTTCAAGTGCTTCCTGATCTATCCGGGATGCGAGGGCTTCCAGATGGTGACACGGGAGCAACTTGAACGGGCTCTGTCGCATGTGGCGCAAACAGGATTGCCGCTTCTGGTGCATGCGGAACTCCCGGAGCCGATCGATGCGGCGACGGCGAAACTCGACGGGGCGGACTGGCGACGGTACGAGACGTATCTGCGGTCGCGTCCGGATGAGGCAGAGGTGTCGGCGATTCGCATGCTGCTGAATCTGTGCCGCACCTATGGGTTTCGCCTGCACATCGTGCATCTGGCGACGGCCCTGGCACTGGATCATTTGCGGCAGGCGCGGCGGGAAGGGCTGCCGGTGACGGTGGAGACTTGTCCGCATTACCTGCATTTTGCGGCGGAAGAGATTCCGGATGGCAGCACGCTGCACAAGTGCGCGCCTCCGATTCGCAGCCGCGACAATCGCGAAGGCTTGTGGGACGCGCTGCGGGATGGCGACATCGATCTTGTGGCGACGGATCATTCGCCGTGTCCGCCGGAGATGAAGCGACAGCAAGAAGGCCGCTTCGATCGCGCATGGGGCGGGATCGCGAGCCTGTCTGTTGCGCTGCCGGTGATGTGGACCGCGATGCGCGCACGAGGCTTCAGCCTGTGCGATTTGGCGCGGCTGATGGCGGAGAAGCCGGCGGCGCTGGCGGGGCTTGGAGGGCGCAAGGGGACAATTGCAGCGGCCCATGATGCGGATCTCCTGATCTTCGATCCGGAGGCAGAAATAGAAATCACCGCCGATGCGCTGCACACGCGGCATCGCATATCGCCGTATGTGGGCGAGCGGCTGCACGGAAAGGTCATCGCAACGTATGTGCGCGGCGAAGCGGTATTCAGTGATGGCGTATTCATGGAGCGGCCGTTTGGGCTGGAAGTTTGAGGGCTCTGCGCCGGGCGCTCCGTAGTATGATGAGTCAATTTCCTTGAAGCCCAGTACGCGCGGCCACCGAGAACTTTACGGGGGCCAGCGACGAGCTTCATCCTGATTTTGGACGACTCTCGATCCGCAGCGCTGAGGAGAGGATTTGCAGAAGGAGCGCATCGTCGGCAAGCCGGTCTTTCGCAAGGAAGGCATCGCGAAAGTTTGCGGAGCGGCGCGCTACATCGACGATTTCTCGCTCCCGGGGATGATCTTCGGCGCAACCGTGCGCAACGCGATTCCGCGCGGACGCGTGCTCAACATCGAATTCGGCCCGGGCATTCCGTGGGATGAGTTCACGGTCGTCACGGCGAAGGATATTCCCGGCAAGAACTACATCGCGTTGATCAACCAGGACTGGCCGTGCCTGGCGGACGGCTTCGTCAATCATCCGCAAGAAGCGATTTTGCTGTTGGCGCATCCCGACCGGCAACTGTTGCCGCTGGCGGTAGCTGCGGTGCGGATCGAATATGAAGAGTTGCCCTCGGTGCACTCGATTGAGGAGAGCGAGTTGCAGCAAACGATCGTGTGGGGCGATGACAACATAATCAAGTCGTACGTGATGGAGAAGGGCGATGTGGACGCGGCCTTCGCGCTGCCGGAGATTGTGATTGTCAAAGGAGAGTATTCGACCGGAGCGCAGGAGCATCTCTACATCGAGAACAATGGGGCGATTGCGGCCTATAGCGAACGCGACGGCGTCACGTTGTGGGGATCGCTACAATGCCCGTTCTATGCGCACAAATCGCTGCTGGGCGTGACCGGGCTGCCCGAGGATAAGGTGCGCGTGATCCAGGTGGAGACGGGCGGAGCCTTCGGCGGCAAGGAAGATTATCCTTCGATGATCGCGGCGCACGCGGTGCTGTTGGCGATGAAGTCGGGACATCCGGTAAAAATTATTTACGATCGCATGGAGGATATGGCGGCGACGACCAAGCGGCATCCTTCGCGGGCGCGGCATCGCACGGCAGTGACGAAAGACGGCAAGTTGCTGGCGGCGGATATCGAGTTTTGTCTCGATGGCGGAGCGTACTCGACACTGTCATCTACGGTGCTCTCGCGCGGGACGATTCACTCGGGCGGACCATATTATTGGCCGAATATTCGCGTGCGGTCAAAGGCCTTCGCGACTAACACACCGCCCCATGGGGCTTTTCGCGGATTTGGCGCGCCGCAGAGTCTGTTCGCGACGGAGCGCCATATGGATCGCGTGGCGAAGGCAGTGGGGCTGACACCGGAGGAGTTTCGGCGACGGAACCTGCTGCGTACCGGAGAGACAACGTGTACGGGTCAGGTGATTCGGCAGCAGATCGATCTCGAAGGGTGGATGGAGAGCGCGCTCGATCACGCCGGCTACTACGAGAAAAGGGCTCGCTTCGATCGCGAGAACACGGACAGCCTGCGCAAGAAGGGCATTGGCCTGGCTGTGTTTCTGCATGGCGCAGGGTTTACCGGATCGGGCGAGCGCTATCTGAATTCGCTGGTGGGCGTGGACGCCACGGCGGAGGGGCGCGTGCGGGTTCTGGTGTCGAGCACAGAATTTGGGCAGGGGACAAATACGATTCTGTGCCAGGTGGCCGCGGAGACTCTGGGCATTGATTACGAAGTTGTGGAGATGGCTCCGGCAGACACCAGCGTTGTACCCAACAGCGGGCCCACCGTCGCTTCGCGCACGACCATGGTGGTGGGGGGGCTGGTGCACTCAGCGGCGCTGGGGCTCAAGCAGACATTGATCGCGAGCGGGCTGCTGTCTGAACCATATACGAGCGATGCATTCCAGAACGCCGCGAAGAGCTACATCGCGAAACACGGTGCCTTGTGCTCGATGAGCCGCTACCAGGCTCCGCCGAATGTTTACTGGGACGATCAGAAATACAGCGGCGAGGCCTATGCGGCCTACTCGTGGGCGGCGTATGTGGCCGAGGTTACGGTGGACCTGACGGCGTATTTTGTAACTGTGGATGATTTTGTTGCGCTGCAGGAAGTTGGGAGAGTTCTGAATCCAGTGCTGGCGAGAGGACAGATCGAGGGCGGAGTGGCGCAGGGAATCGGCTACGCGCTGTACGAAAAAGTTGTCTGGGATCGCGGCTTGATGATGAACAACCAGATGACCAACTACATTATGCCCACTTCCCAGGATCTGCCCCCGATTCGCGTTTTCTTTGAGGAGATTCCATTCGAGTACGGCGCGTATGGCGCGAAAGGAATCGGCGAGCTGCCGATGGATGGGCCTGCGCCGGCGATTCTGAATGCGATTGCGCACGCGACCGGTGAGGATTTCAACGCGATTCCGCTGCTGCCAGAGGATATTGCCGAGCGGCTGGCGGCGCGCACATCGATTGCGAAGGAGATGGCGGCTGTATGAGCGCGCGCAGGTTCTCTTTATGCGTGAATGGCGTGGAGCGCTTCGTTGACGTGCCGCCTATGGCACGCTTGCTCGATGTGCTACGCCACGAACTTGGCCTGACAGGTACGAAAGAGGGCTGCGGCGAGGGCGAGTGCGGGTCGTGCTCGGTACTGATGAATGGCGAGCTCGTGAATAGCTGCCTGGTGCCGATCGCGCAGGCGGGGGGCGCATCCATACTTACGATCGAAGGCGTGGGCGAACAGGCACGGCTGCATCCGGTGCAGAAAGCGTTTCTCGAGTGCGGCGGCGCGCAGTGCGGCATCTGTACCCCGGGGATGATTCTGGCAACGGTACATTTGCTCGGCAAACATCCTCGTCCCACTCAGGAGGAGATTCACGAGGGACTCAACGGAAATCTCTGCCGCTGCACCGGTTATATGCGCATCTTTGAAGCGGTCGAAAAGGCTGCGTGCGCGATGGAATCAGGTGCGATGGAATGAGGTCGTATCCCGCCGATTATGAGCTGATCACGCCGGGAAACCTCGATGCTGTGCTGCGTTTATTGAGCGATGAGCCGGGCCGGTGGACGGCGATTGCCGGCGGGACGGAGATCATGGTGCTCTTCGGCGCGGGCAAGCTCAGCGCAAGGAAGTTGGTGAGCATCTCGCCGCTGTCGGAGTTGCGTGAAATTTTCGAGGACGAGGATTGGATCTCGATTGGCAGCGGGTGCAGCTTCACGCAGATTCGGCGGCATGCAGGGGTGCAAAGGCATTTTCCCTTGTTAGCGAAGTGCGCATCGTGGACGGGCAGCATCGCCAATCAGAATCGGGGAACGATCGGCGGCAATCTCGCAAATGCGTCGCCGGCGGCTGACTCCTCACCGGCGCTCTTGGCCTACGCTGCGGAGATAGAGTTGATTTCGGCGCGCGGCACGCGGCGCATTCCATACGAGCAGTTTCATCTCGGCTACAAGAAGATTGCGCTTGCGGCGGATGAGCTGATCCGCGCGGTCTATCTACGTAAATGCCCTGCTGATTCGTTTTGCTATGCGCGCAAGGTGGGAACACGCAACGCCCAGGCGATCTCAAAGATCTGCGTTGCGGCGACAGGAAAGCTGCACCAAGGCCGCGTTGAGGAGATTCGCATCGGCATGGGGAGCGTTGCGCCCGCTCCACTGCATCTGGTTGGCACGGAAAGGGTGTTGCTGGGCGCGGCGTTGAATGATGCGACGATTGCCGAGGCGCGCAAGGCGTTGCTGAGCGAGGTGGCACCGATCGACGATATTCGGTCGACCGCCAGCTATCGCAAATTGATTGCGGGCAATCTGCTCGAAGAGCTGCTGCGGGAGTTTGCCGCATGGGGAGATCGGAAGTGAGTGCGATCCTGATGCGCTGGAATGAGCTCGCGACTGCCGAGGCGGCGCGGGAGATTCTGCCTTGTTGCGGCTCACAGCGCTGGGCACACGCCCTGGCGCGGCTGCGTCCGTTAACAGATGCGGAGGCGCTCCTCGCGCAATCGGATGAAATCTGGTGGCAGCTCGATCCGGCGGATTGGAGTGAAGCCCTTTCCAGCCACCCGCGCATCGGCGAGAAGAAGGCGCCTGAATCGGCCACGGCGAAATCGGCGGATTGGTCAAGTCAAGAGCAAGGCGGGGTTGCGTGTTCGGGCGAGAGTGTTCAAGAGCAGCTAAAGCGCGCCAATGACGACTACGAGCAGCGCTTCGGACGAATCTATATTGTGTGCGCTAGCGGCAAATCAGTAGAAGAGATGCTGGCAATTCTTTATCGGCGGCTGGAGAATGATGAAGCGAGCGAATTGCGTGAGGTCGCCGAACAGCAGCGACAGATTACGCAGCTTCGGCTGAGAAAGTGGCTCGAACTGTGAGCGGAATTTCGACACACATCCTCGATACGTCGCTGGGGCGCCCTGCTGCGGGCGTGGAGGTTAGGCTCGAGCAAGAGAGAGAAGGCGTGTGGCGCGAGTTATCCACGCAGAAGACGGATGCCGATGGGCGCGTGAAGCAGTTGCTGCCGGCTGATGCTGTGCTCGAAACAGGCCATTACCGGCTGACATTTCATACCCAGGCTTACTTTGATGGGCAGGGCGTGCTGGGTCTTTATCCAGTGGTGCAGGTTACATTTTCGGTAACCGATGCCGCGGGGCCTTATCACATTCCGCTGCTCTTAACGGCCAACGGCTATTCCACCTATCGGGGAAGCTAACTGCGTGACGATTACTCTTGGCGAAAACCGTTACGGTAAATCTCGCGTGCGGCTGATGAAGGTCAGGCGCGACGGCACGCAGCACGAGGTCTTCGAGTGGAACGTGGAAGTATGGCTCACCGGGGATTTCGATAGCTGCTTCGAAGACGGCGACAACAGCCGAATTCTGCCGACGGATACGATGAAGAACACGTCATACTCACTGGCGCGCTCGTCTTCTGCGACGTCGATGGAGGAATTTGGCGTCGAGCTGGTTTCCCATTTCCTCGAGACCAATCCTTATGCGACTACGGCGGGCGCGCACATTCGCGGGACAGCGTGGAAGCATATCGAGGCGGCCGGCGAGCAGTTTCCGACAGCCTTCACGCATGCAAGCGATAAATTCGATACTGCTACAGTTACAATTTCGCGCGCTGGTATAACCGTATCGTCAGGCTTTGAGAATCTGTGGCTCTTGAAGACGGCGAAGTCGGCATTCGCCGGATACATCAAGGATCGTTTGACCACGCTTAAGGAGACACACGACCGGCTTTTTGGAACGCTGGCCTCGGTGAAGTGGCGTTATGGGGCGACGGGTCCGCTTGACTTCAATATATTGCGGCAACGAGTGGAAACAGCGCTGGTCAAGACCTTCGCCGGACACGACAGTCTCTCAGTCCAGCAGACCCTATATGCGATGGCCAGGGCTGCGCTCGAAGATGTGGGAGAGGTTTCTGAAATTCATCTACAGATGCCAAACAAGCATTGCAACCTGGTCGACCTCTCGTCCTTCGGGCAGGACAATCCGAACGAGATTTTCGTGCCTACGGACGAGCCTCATGGGTCGATCGAAGCACGCGTCTCGAGAACCGACGCGGGGGTTGAGTGACGGCTATGCCGGCTGGGCGTTCCGAAAAGACCGGCACGGATTTCGACGCGTTGGCGGCCTCTGCGCTCGCTCGCTGCGATGTGCTGGCGCGGTGTACCGAGCGGGAGGGCGAGATCACGCGTACCTTTCTTTCGCCTGCGATGGAGGAGTGTCACGACCACATTCGCGGCTGGATGGAAGATGCCGGGATGACAATCGGCGTTGATCGTGCCGGCAATCTCCGCGGCTACTATGCCGATCTTGAGTTGAACGAAGATGCGCCACGACTGATTGTCGCTTCGCATCTCGACACTGTGCCCCGCGCAGGCTGCTACGACGGCATCCTTGGCGTTATGCTGGGCCTTGCGATGGTTGAAGCGCTCGATGGGCGGCGACTGAACTTTGGTGTCGAAGTCGTCGGCTTCTCTGATGAAGAGGGCGTGCGCTATGGCCTGCCTTTCATCGGCAGCCGCGCGTTTATCGGCAAACTGCTGCCGCCGCATCTGGCCCGCCGGGATGCGGACGGGGTGGCGATGTTTGCTGCGCTGGACGGTTATGCTTCAGCGCATCCGGATGTCGTTTCCGCAGCGCATCATCCGCAGAGTCGTGGATATCTCGAGTTTCATATCGAACAAGGGCCGGTACTCGAACACGCCGGGCTGGCCCTTGGCGTGGTGGAGACAATTGCCGGACAAAGCCGCGCCATGCTTAAGTTTCGCGGCCGGGCCGGACATGCGGGGACGACTCCCATGTTTTTGCGGCGCGATGCGCTGGCAGCAGCAGCCGAGTGGCTGGTTGCGGTGGAGTCGGCTGCGGCCGCAATGCCCGGCATGGTTGCGACCACCGGACAAATTTCATGCGAGACAGGCGCGGCCAACGTCATTCCCGGTCTGGTTTGTTGCAGCCTGGACGTACGGCATGCCTCCGACGAAATGCGCCATGCGGCGGTGCAGGAGTTCCTGGCCACGGCGCGGTCGATCGCGGAGCGGCGACAGATCGAAGTAGAGCATGCCATCGAGTACGACCAGCCTGCGGTCGGACTCGACGCAGGCCTGATTGCGCTCGCGGATAAAGCAGTATTGGGCGCTGGGGTATCTCCCCGACACATGACCAGTGGCGCCGGTCACGACGCGATGATTGTAGCCGCGCGGATTCCGGCGGCGATGATCTTCTTGCGCAATCCGGGTGGGATCAGCCATCATCCCGATGAGGCGGTGCTGGTGGAAGATGTTGCCTCGGCGCTACGGGCCGGTTTGCATTTTCTCCACTACTTCCCTGATTATCTCCAGAATCATTTGCAGCGGCTAACGGAAAGCGAGCCAGACTCTTGCACAACCTAGGCCATACGCGGAGCGTTCGGCGAGCGAATCATTCGCTGCATACGCCTGATACCTTCATTCGCACACAGTTTCCGGGCATGGCGAAGGCTTCGGCCATCGTACACGCGTCGCCCGCAGTGGGCGCGGCCTTCACGCAATACACCGCTGAGATGGAAGCAGGCGGAACGCTGGCGGTATGTGCTTATCAGCGGTTCGTTTACGTGCTTGAGGGCAGGATCGAGATCGAACTGGGTGCAAACTATCACGCTCTCGAGAAGGATGACTATGCGTATTTGCCGCAGGGAGCTGACCATCGCGTGATCGCGGGCGAGCCTGCACGGCTGGCGGTGATCGAAAAGGCCTATATGGCAGCGGATGGCGTCTCGGCTAACGAGCCGCTCGTGGGCAGCGAAGCAAAGATTGCCGGACTGCCCTTGATGGGCGACTCGGATCTGATGGTGCGTGGGCTGCTTCCCGATACCATGGCTTTCGACTTCGCGGTCAACACCATGACCTATCAGCCTGGGGCAGCGTTAAGTATGGTCGAGGTTCACGTGATGGAACATGGGCTGCTGATGCTTGAGGGCGGAGGGATTTACCGGCTGGATGAGGAGTGGTATCCGGTGACGGCAGGGGACTTTATCTGGATGGGGCCGTATTGCCCGCAGTGGTTTGGGGCGCTGGGCAAGACGCCGGCGAAATACCTCATCTACAAAGACTGGAATCGGCATCCGCTGGGTTGAACGAGATGATCTTCGAAGTTGATCAGAAGCGGCTGGACGGGGAGATCGAGACGCTGGCAGCGTTTTCGGACGCGGAAGCGCCGGCGGTCACGCGGGTTGTTTTCAGCAAGCAGGACGCGAAGGCTCGCGCGTGGCTGAAAGAGCGTTGCCGCGAGGCTGGTCTGGCGATCCGGGAAGATGCGGTAGGCAATACGTTTGCCCGCTGGGCAGGCACCCGGGCTGAACTTCCAGCCGTCGGGACAGGATCGCATGTGGACGCCATTCCCCATGCGGGCAAATATGACGGAGTGGTCGGTGTGCTGGGCGGTTTCGAAGCGATTCGCACCCTGCAGCGGAGCGGCTTTCAGCCAGAGCGATCCATCGAGCTGGTCATCTTTACCTCGGAGGAGCCGACGCGCTTTGGCATCGGCTGTCTTGGCAGCCGCCTGATGTCGGGCACGCTCTCGCCCTCTGAAGCGGCCGGGCTGCGCGATGCTGAAGGCGATACGCTGGAGGCGGTCCGGCGGGGCGCGGGATTTTCGGGATCGCTGGATGAGGTTCGTCTGCCCGGCGACTACTATTCGGCGTGGGTCGAGCTGCATATTGAGCAGGGTCCGATTCTGGAACGCGAAGGCGTTTCGCTCGGGCTGGTGACCAGCATCGCCGCGCCGGCGAGTTTTCGCATCACCATTGAAGGAGAGGGAGGGCATGCGGGCGGCAGGCTGATGCCGGGACGCCGCGATGCCCTTTGCGCCGCTGCGGAGATCATCCTCGCCGTGGAGCGCTTTGCGCTGGGCACGGGCGCGATCGACACCGTGGCCACGGTCGGCATCTGCCAGGTGCATCCGGGAGCGGTAAATTCCATCCCCAGCCGCGTGCAGCTTGCCGTTGACTTGCGGGACACCGACGCGGCGCGGCGCGACACGGTGCTCCGCGAGATCGAGGTGGCGTGCGGCGAGGTTGGCGAGCGGCGCGGAGTCAAGATTGATTGGCAAATGATCAATGCCGACGCTCCGGCGCAGTCGTCGCCGGAGATTCTTGCCGCGTTGACGGCGGCTTGCGAGGCGGAGGGGATCGGGTTTAAGAGGATGGTGAGCCGGGCGTACCACGACTCGTCGTTCATGGCTCAGATCGCGCCGATTGCCATGCTGTTTATCCCCTGCCGGGGCGGCGTAAGCCACCGGCCCGATGAGTATTCGTCGCCGGAGGAGATTTCCCGCGGGGTGCGGGTGCTGGCGCGGACGCTTGCCAGCCTGTCGGCCGGCGGGAAGAGTTGACCTGTCTGGCACCGAGTCCTTACCTTAAGGAAAGACCCACGCAAACGAGGCCCATTATGTTGATCACCGTACTCGATCTCGAGCGGGAGCCAATCCAGTTTCAGGTTGCCATTGAACCGGGCGTCATCGATTATGGGTCCGAGGCTACACAGAAGGGTCCTTTGGCCGTAGAGGGCCGGGCCGACCTGATCGAGGAAACCCACATTGGGGAAACGCGAGGATCGCGCCGGGTGGTGCAGGATATTCGCCTGCGGGGCACCTATAAAGGCGAGTTCGAAGCGCCTTGCGCACGCTGCCTGGAGCCGGTGGAACTCATCGTGGAAGGGCAGTTTGACCTGATTTTTCGGCCTTTAGGGGTAGACGGAGGAGCACCGGAGCGCGCAATCAGCACGTCGGAGACCGAAATCGGTTATTATCAAGATGGCGGTCTTGCGCTGGAAGACGTACTGCGGGAACAGGTGCTTTTGTCCCTTCCTGCCCGTACGCTTTGCCGCGAGGATTGCAAGGGACTTTGCCCGCGCTGCGGCCAAGATCTGAACTCCGAATCCTGCACCTGCGTTACGGCTCCGGTCGATCCGCGGTGGTCGGCGTTGTCAGATTTAGCCAGCCGGATCAAAACGTAATTATGACGGTCCACCCGGCGGGGCGTGCAGCGATGCCTGAGCAGATCGGGTGCGGACCGGAGCAAGGAAAGGAATCAGAAATGCCTAACCCAAAGCGGCGCCATTCCAAGGCCCGCACCTCCAAGCGCCGCGCGCACGATGCGCTGGTTTCTGTTGGTCTCTCCGAATGTCCTAACTGCCATGAACGCAAGCTTCCACATCGCGCCTGCCCCAAGTGTGGCAACTATAAAGGCCGTGACGTACTCGAAGTCAAGGAAGCCAGTTAGACTCAATCAATGCTGATTGACATCGCTCTCGATGCCATGGGCTCGGACAAGTCTCCGGAGCCGGAACTGCGTGGAGCGATTCTCGCCTGCCGCCAGCTTCCTGTACGGGTGCACCTGGTAGGACCCGAAAATGATCTCCGCAGGGGTCTTTCCTACGCGCTCGACGGGGAACGTCTGCCTATCCAGATCGTCCACGCCAGCGAGCATATCGGCATGGATGAGAAGGCCGCGAACGCCGTGCGCTCCAAGCGCGACAGCTCCATGCGCGTGGGCCTGAAGCTGGTCCGCGAGAAGAAGGTTGCGGGGTTCGTGACTGCGGGCAATACCGGCGCCGCCATGGCCACGGCGAAGATGGTTCTTGGCGCTCTGCCTGGAGTCGACCGGCCGGCGCTGGCGATCGTTGTGCCGACGCTGTCGGGGTCGCCTTCGATCCTGCTTGATGTAGGCGCCAACGTGGATTGCAAGCCGCACAACCTGGAGCAGTTTGCCGTCATGGGCGAGCTGTATGCGCGGAGCGTTCTGAAGATTCCGCGGCCAAGAGTGGGTGTGCTTTCCGTCGGGGAGGAAGAGGGCAAGGGAAACGACCTGACCCGCGAAACCTACGCGCTGCTGAAGCAGCTTCCGATCAACTTCATCGGCAACGTCGAGGGCCGGGACATCTACAACGGCAACTGCGACGTGATCGTCTGCGACGGCTTCGTTGGCAATGTCGCTCTCAAGACCTCCGAGGGACTTACGCGGCTGGTGCGCGAGATGCTCAAGGCTTCGTTGACTACGACGGTTACGGCACAGGTGGGCGCATTGTTATCCCGGAAAGCTTTCAATGCCTTCAAGAAGCGGGTGGATCCGTCGGAATATGGCGGGGCTCCGCTGCTGGGCGTGCGCGGTGTGTGTATTATCGGGCACGGGTCGTCGAACGATCGGGCGATCATGAACGGCATCCGCGTGACGGCGGAGTTCGTGCAGGCGGGCATTAACGACCGCATCGAGCGCGAATTTTCCCAGAGGCCGCAGTTGCTCGGCGCGAACGGTCTTGGATTGCCGCTGCAGTAAACCCCTTCCTGCTTTCAACTTCACAACTGATTCATTTTGTTAGGGTTGCCATTTGCCGCATTTTCGGTGGGGGGTCCCTAAAGTGCGCGATACATGACATAGGCTTCGACTAACCCTACTTTGGGGTGACGAAAAGCCTGGGGAATGCGCCCGATGACTTCAAAGCCCATCAATTGCCAGAGGCGTATTGCCCGCTCGTTGGTGCTGACAACGACGTTGAACTGCATGGCCAGAAAACCGCGAGTGCGCGCCTGGTGCAAGGAGTGCCGGCACATGGCTCTGGCGACACCGCGGCCAGTCGCCCAAGGTGCGGTCATGTATCCGCAATTGGCGATATGCGATCCAGCGCCGCCCTGGTTTGGACGCAGATAATACGACCCCACGGTTTCGCCATCCTGGACAGCAACAAAGACTTCGTGACCGGGCGAAAACCAATAACCGAGGGCGTCGTCTGTCGAGAAATCGCGAGGCAGTGTGTAGGTTTCGCCCGCGCGGATGGCGGGTTCAATGACTCGCCAAATGGCAGCGGAGTCGCCGACGGTGGCAGCTCGGATGAGAATGACGGGGTCATCTTTCTGAAGATTCATTGAGTGGAACTCCGGAGTGTCGAGGCCGGCTCAGGTTACTTGTGTCAGCTGATGGCATTGTCGTTATTTCGTTACACTACGAGAGTAGAGTGTCGCTGTTGCTGCTTGCTGCATCTCTTTAGAATTGATTGCGCTTTGGTTCGTTCAAAGATAACTCGACGACAACTGCTGAGAACAGCAGGTGCTTCGGGCATGCTCGCATTGAGCGCGCCGGCGGTTTCCGTTGCCGAGGGTTTTCAGAATCAGCCGCAGGCTCCCAAGGTAAAGCCCGGGCAGGAGCCGCAGCCAGAAGCGCAGACAGCGCAGAAGTATCCCCAGCAACTAGGCGCGTTCATCAATCGCCCGCTGACGCAGGTCTCGAAGGCCGCCGATGCGCTGCTCGACGACCTGGAGGGCCGGGCCTGCGACTTTTTCTACAACGAAGCGAGTCCGAAGACAGGGCTGGTGCGGGATCGCGCTTCGGCGGTGGGGCGCTCATTCAGCCGCGTAGCCAGCATTGCAGCGACGGGATTCGGGCTGAGCGCGCTATGCATCGCCGCGAAGCGCAATTACCTGCGGCCGGGCGAATGCGAAGCGAGGGTGGAAAAGACGCTGGCCTTTCTGCTGGAAGAGTGTCCCCACGAGCACGGGTTTCTGTATCACTTCATCGACATTGAAAGCGGGCAACGGATGTTCGGCAGCGAACTCTCGTCGATCGATACTGCGTTGCTGCTCTGCGGGGTGCTATTGTGCCGGCAATACTTTGTGGGCAATACGCGGATCGAAGCGCTGGCCACCACATTTTATCGGCGGATCGACTGGCAGTGGATGCTGAACGGGGGTATGACCCTCGCTATGGGATGGCTTCCCGACCAGGGATTTCTCAAATACAGGTGGGATATTTATTCCGAGCTGATGACCATGTATCTGATGGCCATCGGGTCGCCGACGCACCCCGTGTCCGTGGAGACCTGGAATGCGCTGCAGCGTCCGGTGGTGCAGTTCGGCGGTATCGACTACATCAGCGGAGTCGCGCCGCTGTTCATTCATCAGTATGGGCATGCATGGTGCGACTTTCGTGATATACGGGACCTGCACGCGAATTACTTTACGAATTCGATTGCCGCGACGAGGACCCATCAGCTGTGGTGCCTGACGCTGGGGCAGAAATTTTCCTGGATCGATCAGGATATGTGGGGGATTACAGCCTCGGATTCAAGGGCCGGATATCGTGTGTGGGGCGGACCTCCGGCGATGGGACCCCTGGATGGGACGCTCGTGCCTTGTGCAGCGGCGGGCTCTCTGCCGTTTCTGCCTGCTGAGTGCTCACACGTGCTGTTGAGTATGCGCGAAAAGATGGGCGACAAGATCTGGACCCGTTATGGATTCGTGGACGCGTTCAATCCCAAGACGAACTGGTTCGCGCAAGATATTCTCGGGATCAACCAGGGCATCAGCGTCCTGATGGCGGAGAATCTACGCAGTGGCTTTGCCTGGCAGTACTTCATGAAGAATCGAGAGATCGTGCATGCGATGAACGAAGTCCAGTTCCACCCCGATCCGGATGCCAATACGCAGGTGCTTTGAGCGGGCAAATCGGGATGGCGTTGAGATAAATGCGACTGGTTCTTGGAGGATTCATCCAAGTACGGTAGAGTTCTCAACCTAGGAAGTTGTTTTGTTTGCCCTCTGTAATCCGTATGGAGTTTGTTGATGACGGCACTTGTACCGCAATACGCGTGGGTCGACGGTCAGGGACCCGCCTTTGGCGCGCCTGGCATGGAGCCGCGCTGGACGTCGGCTGCGAAAGACACAGTAGGTACCGCCTACGCGGCCTCAAGCCGCGCGTGGTACACCATCTCGCACGGGATTCTCAACGAGATTTATTACCCGACGATCGACCGGCCGCAGATCCGCGACATGGGGCTTCTGATCACGGACGGCGAGACCTTCTTCCACGAAGACAAGCGTGACCTCAAGCACGAGTTCGCTTATATCGACTCCGATGCGCTGGGCGCCCGGATCACATCGCGCGATGGCGACGGCCGCTACACGCTGACCAAAGAGATCATCAACGACCCGCATTATCCGGTGGTGCTGATTCGCGTGCGCCTGGCTGGAGAGAAGGATTTTCTCTCGCGGCTGCAGGTCTACGCGCTGCTATCTCCGCATGTGGATGGAGGCGGCAAGGGAAATTCGGCGCGCACGCTCATGGTTGCCGGCCAGATGGCGGCACTGGCGTGGAAGAACAATACGTCCCTGGTCCTGGCCACAAATGGGGGGTTCTCCCGAGCAAGCTGTGGCTACGTGGGCACGAGCGACGGATGGCAGGATCTGAAACATAACCTCACGATGGACTGGGAGTTCGGGTCCGCGCTCGACGGCAATGTCTCAGTGATGGGGCAGATCGATCCGCAATATACACGCGACTTCACAATTGCGATTGGCTTTGGTGAAGGGCATCATGCGGCGCTGGCGGCGACCCTGGGAGCGCTGGCGACTCCATTCGACAAGCACCTGAAGCGATTCATCGAACAATGGCATCGGGCGGAGAGTCCGCGCGAGTGGGCAGTGCATTCGCAGGATGGCGGCAGGTTGTTGCAGGTCAGCCACAATGTGGTGCTCGCGCATGAGGACAAGACCTACGCGGGTGCGTTCATCGCTTCGGCGTCGATCCCATGGGGCTATGCCAAGAGCGACGATGATCTGGGCGGATATCACCTGGTATGGACGCGGGACATGGTGCAGAGTGCGACCGCGCTGCTGGCCTGCGGCCGGGTGGATACGGCGCGGCGCGCACTGACTTATCTGGCCTGCACGCAGCGTCCTGACGGCGGATTTGCGCAGAACTTCTGGATTGATGGAACACCCTACTGGACGGGTATTCAGCTGGATGAAGTGGCGTTTCCGATCATTCTGGCCTGGCGGTTGTGGAAGCTGGACGGACTTGGGGATTGGGATGTATTTCCATTTGTTGAGCGCGCGGCCGGTTTTCTGGTGCGATTTGCCCCGGTTACCCAGCAGGAGCGCTGGGAGGAATGCGCGGGGTATTCGCCCTCGACGCTCGCTGCGGTGATTTCGGGGCTGATATGTGCCGCCGAGCTGGTGGATGCGCACGGATCTCCAGAGCTGGCGAAGTTTCTGAGCGAGCAGGCCGATTGGATCGAGGGACACCTTGAAGACTGGACGGTGACCAACGACGGAGTTCTGCTGCCGGAGGTCAAGAGGCACTACATGCGGATTCGGCCTCCGGAATGCGGCGAGCCCTATGCGCATGAAGGATGCGGGACAGAGATGATCCACATAGCGAATCGTGGACCGGGCGAGAAAGCGGACTTCGAGGCGCGGGAGGTTGTCGACGGGGGCTTTCTGGAGCTGGTGCGCTATGGTGTGCGCCGGGCTGACGATCCGGTGATCGTGGATACGCTGAAAGTCATCGATCATGTGCTGAAGATCAATACGCCGAAAGGGCCATGCTGGAGACGCTACAACCATGATGGCTACGGGCAGAGGCACGATGGCGGTCCCTTTCAGGGATTCGGCCAGGGGCGGGCGTGGCCTCTGCTGACGGGCGAGAGAGCGCACTACGAGTTGGCGGCGGGCCACGATGTGAGCTCTCTGATCGAGACTTACGAGAAGTTTGCCTCACAGGGCGCCATGATGCCGGAACAGATCTGGGACGAACCAGACAGGAACGGGCTCATTTTCGGGGGCCCGGCGGGGTCGGCGATGCCGTTGGTGTGGGCGCATGCAGAATATCTAAAGCTGCTGCGCTCGGTGTTCGATGGCAGGGTATTCGACAAGATTGACGCAGTTGAGAAGCGCTACGCCAACGGCCGGGAGCGAATCAATCTGGAGGTTTTCAAACTGCGCCGGCCGGTAAAGACAATTCGCGCGGGGTACAGGCTGCGGATCATCGCGCAGCACCATTTTCGAGCCCTGTGGACGGTCGATGACTGGCAGACAGTGACAACCATTGACAGCGCGACGGTGGGCCACGCGGGATCGTTTGCCGATATTCCGACGACGCCCAAGCAGACGGGCAAAGTTTCATTTACTCTTTTCTGGCCGATGGAAAATCGCTGGGAGGGCCATAATTTCGATGTGGCGATCGAGGCGGCCGGGTAAACACTGAGAAGTTTTGAACCGGGAGAGTTTTTGCGTCATCCACGCTAGAGACAGTTTACGGCTGGCCGGCGCGATTCATTTCTATCCATGATTTCAGGCGGGTGAAGCCCGCGGAGAGAGGCCTTTCATGAGTGATGTAGATCAGCTTTCCATTAATGCACTCCGCTTTCTTGCGGTTGATGCCGTTGATAAAGCAAAGAGTGGTCATCCGGGCGCGCCGCTGGGAGATTCCCCGATTGCGTATCTGCTGTTTCACAAGTACATGCGGCACAATCCGAAGAATTCACACTGGTCGAACCGCGACCGGTTTGTCCTCTCGAACGGACATGCCTCGGCGCTGCTCTATGGCGCGCTGCATCTTTCCGGCTACGACGTTACCATCGAGGATCTGCAGCAGTTTCGTCAGTACGGATCGAGGACGCCTGGCCACCCGGAACGCGGCGATACCGACGGGGTAGAAGTGACGACCGGGCCGCTGGGTCAGGGGCTTGCCATGTCCGTGGGACTGGCCATCGCCGAAAAGCACCTGGCGGCGGTGTACAACCAGCCGGGTTTCGATATTGTCGATCACTATACGTACGGTATCTGCGGCGACGGCGATCTGATGGAAGGCATTTCGCACGAGGCGTCGTCTCTGGCCGGGACGCTGCGCCTCGGCAAGCTG
>Ga0210391_10000136_pt1 | contig 87174 bp, 78 predicted proteins | sample IncBWC12OmetaG_FD_160573 | JGI IMG/M metagenome (GOLD analysis project Ga0210391, IMG submission 160573) | Forest soil microbial communities from Barre Woods Harvard Forest LTER site, Petersham, Massachusetts, United States - Inc-BW-C-12-O ...
CGACGCCTGCGGGCGCTGCGGCCGCCGCGCCCCCCGGCGAACGGCTGGGCGAAGTGTCCTTCTCCGTGTCCTGTTCAGCGTCGGTGCACACACCCTTCAGCCGCGGCGTCGCCTTGCTCCACGACTTCTGGTACGTCGAAGCACAGTCACAGTTCGAACGGATCGCGAAGGCGGACCCTGCTTGCGCGATGGCGCACTGGGGCGTCGCGATGAGCGTCTTCCATCAAATCTGGGGCCGCCCCGACCCGGATTCCATGAAGCTCGGGCGCAGCGAGTTGCGGGCGGCCCGCGCGCATCCGGCCAAGACCGCGCGCGAGCGCGAGTACATCGCCGCGCTCAGCGGTTTCTATGAGCCCGACAAGAGCGAATACCAAGCGCGCGTCGATCGGTACGCCGCGGCCATGGCGAAGCTCTATGCACGCTATCCGGAGGACACGGACGCCGGTGCCTTCTACGCGCTGTCGCTATTGGCGGCAGAAGAACCGAACGACACCAGCCTCGCTCAGGAGCACCGGGCGATGGCGGTGCTGAATCCCTTGTTCGCGAAACATCCCGATCACCCGGGCGTAGTTCACTACATCATCCACGCCTGCGACACGCCGTCGCTCGCGAAGGACGGCCTCGCTGCCGCCCGGCACTACGGAGAGATCGCTCCGTCGGGTCCCCACGCGGTGCACATGCCGGGGCATATCTTTGCGAGGCTCGGCATGTGGCAGGCCGACATCGACGCCAATCGCGGCTCGGTGGCGGCATCGCAAGCCGCCGAGGCGCAGGGCGAGAGCGGCGCCATGGATCAATTTCATTCGGACGATTTTCTGCTGTACGCCTACTTGCAAAGCGGCCAGGACGCGGCGGCCAAGACGCTCATGGCGGATGCCGCGGCGTCGATCGCCCACTTTGAGGCGATGCCGAACATGGCCGATCGCTACATGGTCGGCATGTTCCCCTACTATCGAGCGAAGCTGCCGGTCATTTTCGACTTGGAGATGCGCGATTGGAAATCGGCGGAGACCCTCGAGCCCGTCGCCGGTGCGCCTCCTCAGACCCAGACCATGACCTACTGGGCCCGGGCGATTGCCGCGGGACATCTTCGCCAAGGGCAGCAGTCGCGGGCGGCCCTCGCCGAATACGATTCGCTGCACGAGCAGATGCGCAAGGGCCCTATGGCCTATCTCTCCGACTCGACGGGAACGCGGATTTCGCGCGGGGAGATGCTGGCCTGGGCGGCCTTCGCCGAAGGTAACTCGGCGGACGCTCTCAAGAACCTGCGGGACAGCGCCGATCTGCAGGACAAGGTTGGCCAGGGTGAAGTCGATATTCCGGCACGGGAGATGCTCGCGGACATGCTCATGGAACTTAACATGCCGCGCGAGGCATTGGCCGAATACCGCAAGTCGCTGCAATTGAGCCCCAATCGCTTCAACGGACTTTACAACGCCGGCAGGGCCGCAGAGGCGCTGGGCGACGCCGCGCAGGCGAGGAGCTACTACTTGGCATTGCTCGAATCGACCGACAACGGCGCGCATTCGTCGCGCCCGGAGCTCGATCATGCAAAAGCCTTCGCATCATCGACGGCGCTCGCGGCGAAGTGACCCCGTACCCATGCACCGAATCTGTTGCCTGCTGTTGACGCTGCTCGTCATGCCCGCCGTCGCGAGCGATCTCTCCATCGAACGGATCTTTGCCGATCCCGCGCTCGCCGGCTCGACACCGCGCGGCGTCAAAGTCGCCCCGGACGGCCGCCGAGTGGGGCTGCTGCGCGGTCGCGCCACGGATCAGCACCAACTCGACCTGTGGACCTACGACGTCAAGACCGGCCGGCTCGAGATGCGCGTGAATTCCGCGCAGCTCGTGCCCGAAGAGCATCTGTCCGATGCCGAGCGGGCGCGGCGCGAGCGGGAACGCACCGCCGACTATCGCGGAATTCTCGACTACGATTGGGCTCCGGATGGACGGCACGTGCTGTTCACGCTCGGCGGCAATCTCTATCTCTATGATCTGGATGCGCCGCCGGCCGGCGCTCTGCGCCGGCTGACGCGCACCACTGCGCCGCTCATCGATCCGCAGATGTCGCCTCGCGGCGGATACGTCTCCTTCGTGCGCGACCAGAATCTATGGATCATCGATCTCAAGAGCGGCTCTGAACATCGTTTGACTTCGGACGGCGGCGGCACCATTCACAACGCCGAGGCGGAATTCATCGCTCAGGAGGAAATGGGTCAATCCAGCGGCTATTGGTGGGCGCCCGACGACTCGGTCATCGCCTACAAGCGCTTCGACGAGAGCGCGGTGCCGATCGCGCAGCGTACGGAGATCTATGCGGACCGCACGGCCGTGGTGGAGCAGCGCTACCCGTTCGCCGGAGATCCCAATGTCGCGGTCAAACTCGCATTGGTGGCACCCACGGGCGGGGAGCCGCGCTGGATCGATCTGGGCTCCGATCAAGACATCTATCTGCCCCGCGCGGACTGGACTCCGGACGGTCGCCGGCTCGCCTTTCAGCGCCTCTCTCGCGACCAGAAGCGTCTGGATCTGGTGCTGGTCGATGCCGGCACGCTGCAAGAAACTTTGCTGGTCTCCGAGACCTCCCCCGCGTGGATCAACCTATCCGACAACCTGCGCTTTCTGAAGGGCCAGGACTCTTTCATCTGGTCTTCCGAACGCACCGGCACCAACCATCTATATCTCTACGATCTGAACGGCCGGCTGCTCAAGTCCCTGACCGCGGGCGCTTGGAACGTCGACGGTTTGCTGGCCGTGGATGAATCCGCGGGCCTGGTGTACTTCGACTCCAACAAGGACGCGGTGATCGACAAGCAGGTGTACGCCGTGGAGCTGGACGGGCGCGATGGCGCGAATCCCCGCCGCATCAGCCGCGGCGACGGCTGGCACGCGGCGCAGTTCGCCCGGGACTCGCGGCATGTTTCCCTGTATGTCGACACCTTTTCCGATCCTGGCATTCCGCCGCAAGTGAGTATCAACGCACCCGATGGGCATCGCGTGGCCTGGATAGAGGCCAATATCCTGGATGCCTCCCACCCCTACTGGCCCTACCGCGCCCGGCACGTCCAGCCTGCATACGGCAGCATTCGAGCCGAGGACGGTCAAGATCTGCAGTACGCTCTGATGAAGCCGCCGGACTTCGACCCGGCTCGGCGCTATCCGGTGTTTCTGAATGTCTACGGCGGCCCGACGGTGCAAAACGTCAGCCGCACCTGGCCGAAGATGATCGACGAGTACATGGCGCAGCAGGGTTACGTCGTGTTCACGCTCGACAACCGCGGCACCTCGCGCCGCAGCCGCGCGTTCTCGGATCCGATTCACGGGCACTTGGGCGAGGTCGAGGTGCGCGATCAATTGGCCGGAGTTCGCTGGCTGCAGGCGCAACCGTGGATCGATGCCAAGCGCATCGGGGTGTTCGGCTGGAGTTACGGCGGCTACATGACGCTGATGATGCTCGCCAAGGGCTCCGATATGATTGCCGCCGGTGCCGCGGTGGCGCCCGTCACCGACTGGCAGCTTTACGATACCTGCTATACCGAGCGATACCTCGGGACTCCCCGGAACAATGAGCAGGGCTATGCGCAGTCCTCGGTGTTCTCCGCCCTCGGCGGATTGAAGTCACCCTTGCTTCTGGCGCACGGCATGGCCGACGACAACGTGCTGTTCGTCAATTCGACCCGCCTCATGTCCGAGCTGCAGAAACGCGGGGTGCAGTTCGATCTCATGACCTATCCCGGCGCCAAGCACGGCCTGTCGACGCCGCAGATGAAACGGCACGTGTACACGGCGATTCAGCGATTCTTCGACGTCCATGTGAAGGGTGGCAGTTGACAGTGGCAGAGTTGGGGCACCCCTAGGAAGGGGACCCCGGTCGATTCCTGGCGAGGTGCGCCCTACCCCATAGACGAACCGCTTCGATCAGGGGCCGAACCGACTCTCCGTAGGGCGAAATCTTGTACTCGACGCGCGGGGGCATCTGTAGAAAATCGGTGCGGCAGATCAGCCCCTCCGTTTCCAGGTTGCGCAGTGTGGCGGTCAGAACCTTGTGAGATATATCCGGCATCAGCCGCCGCAGCTCATTGAAGCGGCGCGTACCGGAATCCAGCCAGAAAAGACATATCAGGCTCCATTTGCCGCCGACGGCATTCAGTGCCGCCGTCATGGGGCAGCCGCTCGGTGCCGCGGCATCCGAAGCGTAGACGCCGGCATCTGCCTTGGGAGATTTCATGGTAGCGGTTACCGAAAAGTGCGTTCTTGCAGGATGCGTCCTCAGCGAGCCAACATAGCGCCGAAAAGGAATTATAAATGATCGTCGAAATGCGCACTTACAAGCTGAAACCGGGCGGGCGCGCCAGGTTCCTGGAGATATTCCGCTCCAAATCGATTCCGAAACACCTGGAACTGGGTATGAAGATATTGGGCCCATTTCTGTCGGTGGAGGATCCGGACACGTTTTTCTTCATGCGCGGATTCCCCGATCTCGCCTCCCGAGAGCCTCTGAGGGCAAAGTTCTACGAGGGGGATCTGTGGAAGTCCGAGTTGGAGGGTCTCCTGATGCCGATGATCGACAAGTACGAGGTCGTCGTGGTGGACGACCCCGAAAACCTGATTAACTGGCAATGAGGCGGCCGCCATGATGAGAGGTCTGCGAATCTTCCTGTTCTGCGCTGCGATCGCCATCGCCGTCTGTTCCATCGCCCGCGCTGCCGCTCCTCGAGACGGGCAGCATGATTTTGACTTTGAGATTGGCTCGTGGAAAACGCATCTGTCGCGCTTGTCGCATCCTCTGACGGGCTCGAGCACCTGGGTCGACTACGAGGGCACGACCAGTGTGCGCAAGGTGTGGAATGGCCGCGCGAATCTGGTGGAACTCGAGGCCGACGGCACGGCAGGTCACATCGAAGCGTTGTCGCTGCGTCTGTACAACCCTGAGTCGCGCCAATGGAGCCTGAATTTCGCCAATAGCAGAAGCGGCACGGTAGGCCCGCCCACGATCGGCGAATTCAAGAACGGACGCGGCGAGTTCTATGACCAAGAAACGCTGAATGGCCGCAGTATCCTGGTCCGATTCATCATCTCCGACATCACCCCGACATCGTGCCGCTTCGAACAGGCGTTCTCGGACGACGGCGGCAAAACCTGGGAAGTGAATTGGATTGCGACCGACACTCGAACTAAGAGCGCAGGCGAGTAGGCACGCTAACCGCCGCGCTAAGCGCCAAACCGGCCAGCATGAGGAATGCCGCGCCGCTCAGCAGGACCGGCAGTCCCCGGTTCGGCCACAGATCCATGGCCGCTCCACCGGCGCTCGGTCCGATCACCCCGCCCATGCAGTACACCATGACGAATACGGTGTTGGCGCTGGCAAGATTCTCCGCTCCAAATTCCTCGCCTAGCAGCGCGACTCCCTGGCTGTAGAAGGCATACAGCGTGCCTCCCCAGACGAACAGCAGGGGCCATAGCAATAGCGGTACACCCAGGCAGCGTTGCAGCAGCAAGGGCCCGATGCAGCTCGTTACGGCGCAAATTCCCAGCAGAGTCTTGCGCCCGTACCGGTCGGCGAGCAGGCCGATCGGCACCTGCAGCACCACGTTGCCCGCCATGAACACGGCAACCAGCGAGAGCGCCGCCCGCTCATCCAATCCCGCGTGCAATCCGAACAGCGGCAGCAGGGTGAGATCCGCGGACTCGACCAGGCCGGCAACGAGCGCGGCCAGCATGACGATGGGTGCGGCTCTCAAGGCGCCTGCCATGCCTCGCAGCGGAGTGAACTCCTGCGTCGCGCCGCTAACCTGGCGCAGCAGCCCTAAGGGCAGAAGAGTCAGGATCAGGCAGGCGGCGCCGATCGCGAAGGGCTTCGCCCCCTCGGTCCCGGTAAATTCCAGAAGAACCGGACCCGCGACGATCCCGATGGAAAACACGGTGCCGTAGATGCCCATGACGGTGCCGCGGGATTCGGCGCCGCTGGCATTGTTCATCCAAATCTCGCTCGCGATCCACACGAGCCCGAGCGCGCACCCGGCGATGAACCTCAAGCTCATCCAGAATGGAACGCTGGGGTGCAGCGGCATGAGCAGCAGAATGGCGGCGGCAAAGACAATCCCGGCGACGATACAGCGCTTGAGGCCAAAGCGGACGATGACTCGAGGATAAAAAGGACCGCACACGATCACCGCGATCAAGCTGGCGGCGGTCACCGCGCCGATGGCAGAACCGGAATATCCCAATCGACTCAAGGCGAGCGCGATCAGCGGGGGCTGAAAGCCGAAGATCAAGCCCACCCCCAAACAGCTGGAGAACACCGCTGCCAGCGTCAGTCGGCGCGACGGCTGCTGCATTTGCTCAGTCCCGGAGCGCGAATTCAAGGGCACGCCCCGCCACCGTGCGGTCGAACGCGCTCATCGAGCAATCGCGCGCACATCCGCCCAATAAAACACGGCACAAAGCATGCATTGAAACCACCAATACCCGTTGTGTTGCTGCAACATCAAGGCAGCATCGGAGACTATCTTGCCCGTGCCTCTTGTGCAATAAACTTGCGTGTCAGTAAACGCTGTGTTACGAATTGAGCATAACGATCTCCTGCAGATCGCTGATCAGTGCCTAGGGGATGAATAAATCGGACGACTTGGGTCGCAGCTCAACCCGGCGCAGCCGTTTTTGCTTAAACGAAGGGAGATTCGGACATGAAACAACTGTTGTGTGCAGCAGACGCACGTGCAGGCATTCGGGCATCGATGGTCTTCGCGCTTCTGTGCGCCGCCACATTATGCGGTTCGGCCCTGGCTGAACCCGCGGGCCCTGCGACCCCCACCGGCAACGCGCCGGCCGAGAACAGCCCTGGGTTGGAAGAAATCGTCGTCACCGCCGAAAAGCGCGAGTCGACCGTGCAGGCGACGCCGATCAGCATCACGGCGCTGAGCGCGGATGAACTGACCACGGAGAACGTCTTTACGGTTGAGGACCTCGCAGGTGCCGTGCCGGGCGTGTCGATGCGCACCGCCGGACCCGGGCAGACCGAGTATGAGATGCGCGGTCTCACTTCGGCCGGCGGCTCGGCAGCCACAGTCGGGTTCTACCTCGACGAAATACCGCTGTCGGCCTCTGCGGTGGCGCTCAACGGCCGCACCGTGATCGACGCGGATCTTTTCGACCTCGGCCACGTAGAAGTGCTGCGCGGTCCGCAGGGTACCCTGTACGGCGCTGGATCGATGGGCGGTACCATCAAGCTCGTGCCGAATGCGCCGAAGCTCGGCGTTTTCGAGGGGGCGACGGATGTCAGTCTGTCGCAGACCGCATCCGGCGGCAGCACCAACGGCGGTATCAGCGCGATGGTGAACCTCCCGATCGGCGAGACGATGGCGCTCCGCCTCGTCGCTACCCAGAAGTACATCAGCGGCTGGATCCCCCGCATCGTCGCCGAGCCGGGAGAGTTCCCCTACCCCGTTGGCTTCGGTACCACCTGTGCCAGCTACTGCGGCACCCGCGGTGATGTCGGCGCGGCCCCGGTGGCCGAGACCATCAAGGGCTCCAACCTCGAAAAATTTACGGCGGAACGCGCGGAACTGCTGCTGAAGCCGAATGACGCCCTGTCGGTCAATGCCAGGCTCATGTACCAGCGCATCGACGCGCAGGGGTACAACAACTATCAGGCCACGGGCAGTTCGCCGGATCCGTATCCGTCGACCCCGGGCATCTACCAGCCGCTCGACGTGAAGGAGCCGTACTACGACTCCTTCAAGCTTGCGAGCTTGACGGTCAAATACAACTTCGGCTTTGCGGAACTCACCTCCGCGACCGGCTACTGGCAGCGCTTTGTAGTCCAGTCCACGGACTCGACCGAAGCACTGCAGAACATCAACGGCATCGCGGGCTCCGCGGCCCCGACTCTGTATCCCAACGGCTTCCTTCCGGGCCTGCTGTACGTCGAAGAAGATCCGACCACGCAGATCAGCGAGGAACTGCGCCTGACCTCGATGGGCAACGGGCCGTTCCAGTGGGTGGGCGGCGTGTACGCGGCGGACCTGCACTCCGGATACATCACCTACAACCAGAGTCCTTACATTGCGAATGCCTACAACTCCGCGGGGCCGGGGGTGGGAAACATCAACAACGGCGGGGCGGCTGCCAATCCGGACGGCGTCATCTTCGACGACAATAACCCCAACATCATGAAGCAAAGCGCCGTATTCGGGGAAACGTCGTACAAGGTCACCGACGATCTGAAGGCGACCCTGGGTGTCCGCTACTTCAAGTTCACCGTCGCCAACGAATCGCATCAGTGCGGCGTGGGCACCGGTACCGGCAATGCGACCTGTCAAATCGCCTCGGCCTCGGGCAGCGGCGACAATGTGCTGCCGAGGGTGAACCTGTCCTACACTCCCACCCCGGATCTCACCTTGTACGCCACCCTGGCCAAGGGTTCACGCCCTGGCGGTGTCAATCTGCCCATCCCGTTGCCGACGCTGGCCCAAATTCAGAGCAATCCGCTCGCCTACAATTGCGGCGTACCCAACCAGACCCAGCTTACCGGAGCGCCTATTCCGCCGGGAACCATCTACGTCACGCAGCAGCCGGCGTACTTCGCTCCCGACTCGATCTGGAGCTACGAACTCGGCGAGAAGGCGCGGTTCGACGACCGGCGCTTCACGTTTGACGCGGACGTCTACTACGTGAAGTGGAAGAACATTCAACAGGTGATCGACCTGAGCTGCGGCTATCCGTACAGCGCCAATGCCGGCAACGCCGTGGCGTACGGACCCGAGGTTGAATTCTCGGCGCTTGTGGTGACCGGTCTGACGCTCGGTATTTCCGGCGCCTACACCCAGGCTTACATCAACCAGCCCAGCGCGAACGAGGCAACCGTGATCGCCGGAGCAACGCCTGGAACCGATCCCAACCGGATCGTCAACGTGCCGAAATACACGGCTAACGTGTCGCTCGAGTATCAGACTCAGTTGAGCGCCGACCTGAACGGAATATTCCGGGTCTCCGACTCGATTGTGGGCCCGATCGAGGACATCTCGTATGTCCGCGAAACCTTGCCCTCGCATGCCTTCATCGACGCACGCGCCGGGGTCACGCACGGAGCGTGGGGTGCCTACCTCGTCGGCACGAACCTGACCAATAAGTTGGCGGCGCTGACCATCGACAACACAACCTTCGCGTGGCAGCAGCCGACCATCATTCGCGTGTCGACCAACCAACCGCGTACCATCGGCGTGGATTTCACGTACAAGTTCTAAGTGCGCCGGCCGCGCCGGGTGGAGCATTTTCGGGGGGCATGGGCCCCCCGATTTTCGTAAGATGTCGACGAAGCACGAGCGCAGGGCGATCCGAAGATTCTGTAAGGGAGGCTAGGTGACTGACAAATCCACCGTGAGCGTCGATCGCGACGCCGAGCAATTGAAGGCCTTGGGGTATGTATCCCATTTCGACCGGACCATGTCGAAGTGGGAGAACTTCTCCTTGGGGTTCACCTACCTGTCGCCGGTGGTCGGTGTGTACACCTTGTTTGCGACCTCCTTCGCCGCGGGCGGACCGCCCATGTGGTGGACATACATTCTCGTCGGCCTCGGACAATTGATGGTGTGCCTCGTGTTCGGCGAGATCGTGTCGCAATTCCCCATATCTGGCGGCCTGTACCCCTGGGCGCGGCGTCTGGTCGGCAAGCGCTGGGCGTGGATGGCGGGCTGGGTGTATGCATGGGCTCTGTGCTGCACCATGGCCGGCGTGGCGACGGGCATTGCGCCCTTCCTCGCGCAACTGTTCGGCGTGGAAAGCACGCCCATCGCGACCACTGCCATCGCGCTCGCGCTCATCGTCGTCACGACGGTGTTGAATTTGAGCGGTACCCGCCTTCTGGCACGGGTCGCGATGTTCGCGTTCATCTGCGAGCTGGTCGGCGCCATTGTGGTCGGCAGCTATCTGTTCCTGTTTGCGCGCCATCAACCCTTGAGCGTGCTCGTGGACACGAGCTTCGTGAAGCATGACGGCAGCTATTTGCCGGCATTTCTCGCCTCCTCGCTCGCGGCCATGTTTTGCTACTACGGCTTCGAAGCCTGCGGCGATGTGGCCGAGGAGACGCCGGACGCCAGCCGCATGATTCCGAAGGCCATGCGCATGACCATCTACATCGGCGGCGCCGCCGCATCCTGGGTGTGCCTCGCCTTCGTGCTGTCGATCTCGGACATCGGCGCCGTCATCGCAGGCAAGGACACCGACCCCATTGTCACGCTGCTGCGGGCGGCGATGGGCGAGATCGGCTTTCGGGCCGTCATCGTGGTCGTGCTCGTCTCGTTCATCTCCTGCGGCCTCAGCCTGCAAGCTGCGGCCAGCCGCCTGATCTTCGCCTACGCGCGGGATCAGATGATCTTCGGCAGTAAGTTCCTCAGCCGGATGTCGCCGGGCCACCACGTCCCGGCCAATGCGCTCATCCTCATGGGAGCAATCCCGGCGTTGATCGCGCTGTCGGCGCTGTGGCTGCAAGACGCCATTGCCACCATCATCAGTTTCGCGGCCATCGGGATCTACATTTCATTTCAAATGATCGTGCTGGGCGCCTTGATCGCGCGCACCAAAGGCTGGCGGCCCGCGGGACCCTTCACACTGGGCACCCGGGGTTGGCTGGTCAACGGCTTGGCGCTTGCCTACGGCGTCAGCGCCATTGTCAACATCTTGTGGCCGCGCAGCCCCAACGATCCGTGGTACGTCAACTACGCCATGCTGGTCACGACCGTCGGTGTGCTGGTGCTCGGGGGCTTCTACATGGTCGTCGCCAAACCCTACGAGCACGGACACGCTCCCGCCGGCGATGCCCACAGCCTGGGTTCTTCCAAATCGCAACCCGCCGCGGAAGTCATCGGTTGAGCGCGCGGCCTTACCCGCGCGGCCGCACCCGCGAGTCGCTCAAGGGTACGGCCCGGCCGTGGCGTCATTGCCGCCATCGACGCTCAGATTCGTGCCCGTGACGTAACTCGCGAGATCGGATGCCAGAAACTGCACACAACGGGCGACCTCATCCGGATGCGCCAGTCGTCGCATCGGAATTCCGGCGGCCAGTTCCCGCAGATTGTTTGCAGGGTCACCGCCGCGCCCGGCGAGAATGTCGTCCACCATTCGCGTGTGGATCTCGCCCGGGCATACCGAATTGATGCGGATGTTGTCGCGCGCATGATCCAAGGCCATGCAACGGGTGATCTGGATGACGGCCCCCTTGCTCGCGCAGTAGGCCACGTGATTAGCTTCGCCGTTGAGGCCCCATTCCGAAGCGACGTTCACGATCGCTCCCCGGCCGGCCGCCTTCATATGCTTGACAGCGGCGCGGCTCAGATAGAACAAGGCATTGACGTTCACCGCCATGGTGTCGAGCCATTGCTCGTTGCTGGTATCGAGCGCATTCGCGGAGTAGAGGATGCCGGCATTGTTGACCAGAATGTCCAACCCGCCGAAGCGACCGATGGTCTCGGCGACGATGCGCTCGCAGGCGCCGGCCGCGCGCAAATCCGCGGCGGCGAACTGCGCAGCGCCGCCCGCCGCTTGGATGCTCGTCGCAACCGCGCGGCCGCGCTCCTCGTTGCGGCCTGACACCATGACTTTGGCGCCGGATTCCGCGAAGCATCTGGCGCAGGCCTCACCGATTCCCGTGGTCGAGCCTGTGACCAAAACGACTTTCCCCGTGAAGTTCATTGAATTTCTCTCCCCGCAGGCGCCATTGCCCCTTGGGCATTATAGACAGGCACGCACGAGCAGCCGCGCGGAGAGATGAAAGGAGCACACATGTCCCGAGATCCCAAGCACGACGTGCTGTTCGAGCCCATCAAAATCGGCCCGAAGAGACTGCGCAATCGATTCTGGCAAACCTCGCACTGCGCCGGACCCGGCGCCGAACGGCCCGGAGCCCAAGCCCATTTGCGCGGCATGAAGGCCGAGGGCGGATGGGGCGCCGTGTTCACCGAGTTTTGTTCCATCCATCCCGAATCCGACGAGTATCCCTACACCTCGGCACGCATTTGGGATCAGGGCGACGTCGTTAATCTGGGCTACATGTGCGAGGTGGCGCACAAGTTCGGCAGCTTGGCCGGAATTCAACTGTGGTACAGCGGCGGCAACGCGCCCTCGCTCGAGTCGCGCGAGTTCGGCCGCGCGCCCAGCCAATGGCTGTCGCCGATTTTCGCCACCCGTTCGGTGTACGGCTGCGAAATGGATGAGGTGGATATCCGCACCGTGATCAACATGTACGTCGAAGCCGGAAAGCGCGCCGAACAGGCCGGATTCGATCTGCTCGAGGTCTCCGCCGGCGACGATACGCTGCCCATGCAATTTCTCGAGCCGCGATTCAACCGGCGCACCGATCGCTACGGCGGCAGTTTCGAAAACCGTTCCCGATTCTTCATCGAGCTGCTGCACGCCCTCAAGCGCACCCTCGGCGACCGATGCGGCATCACGACGCGTTTCGAGATCGACACCCTGCACGGCGCCGAAGGCGTCGAGGCGCAGGAAGACGGCGTGCGCACGCTCGAGCTGTTCCGCAAGGAGGGGGTGGTCGATGCCGTGGCATTGAAGATCGGCGACTACGCGGAATGGGGTGAGGATGCGGGGGTATCGCGCTTTCGCAAATCCGGTTGGATGACGCCCTTCATCAAGCAGGGTAAGGCGATCTTGGGTTCCGGCATTCCCGTGGTCGGCAACGGCCGGCTGACAAGCCCCGACGACATGGTCGCCTTGATCCGCGCCGGCGCGCTCGACATCATCGGCGCCGCGCGGCCTTCGATCGCCGATCCCTTCCTACCCACCAAGATCTCGGAAGGCCGCGTCGAGGACATTCGCGAGTGCATCGGCTGCAATATCTGCGTGTCGAAGTTCCAGCAGGGCGGCCAGATCATGTGCACTCAGAACGTCACCATCGGGGAGGAATATCGCCGCGGCTGGCATCCGGAGAAATTCACCAAGACCACGAAGCCCTGTTCCGTGCTGGTGGTGGGCGGCGGTCCCGCAGGCATGGAATGTGCGCGCATTTTGGGGGAGCGCGGTTATGTGGTTCACCTGCGCGAGGCGCAAAACGAACTCGGCGGTCATTGGAAGGCTGTGGCGAGCCTGCCTCGCTTGAACGAATGGGGCCGGGTGATCACCTACCGGCAGGTCCAGCTCGGCAAGCTCAAGAAGACGGTGCAGGTGCATCTCGGCGTCGGTCAGATGGGGGCCGACGAGGTGCTGGGCTACGGTGCCGACCGCGTAGTTCTCGCCACCGGCGCGCATTGGAGCGGCGATGGCCGCGGCGCCAATTTCGGACCGATTCCCGGCGCCGACGATTCGTTGCCGCATGTGTTGACGCCCTTCCAGGTCACCGCGGGCAAGCCCGTGCCGGGCAAGCGCGTATTGATTCTCGACGGCGACGGACATTTCATGGGGATCACGCTCGCCGAGCTCATGGCCAACCAAGGCAAGGAAGTCACGTATGTCTGTGACGCCGCCGACGTCGCCGAGTACGGCGTCTTTACCATGGAGTCCTTCAACAACAAACGGCTGCTGTTCGAGAAGGGCGTCAAGGTCTACACCAGCCACTGGGTCGACCGCATCGAGCCTGGCAGGGTTTGCTTAAGCTACCTGTACAAGTTCGGTCCCGATCTGACCGAACCCCGCGCCGGCGCGATCCCGCGCAAGGATAACGGCGGCGAGTTCGACCTCGACATCGATGCCGTCATTCTCGTCACCTCGCGCCGCTCGGACGACGGGTTATGGCGCGAATTGAAGGCGCGCAAGGCCGAATGGGCGTCGAATGACATCGAGGACATGTTCCGTACGGGGGATTGCAAGGCCCCCGCGCAGCTCAACCAGGCGCTGTGGGACGCGCACCGGCTGGCGCGCGAATTCGACAGCCCGCACCCCGCCTATCCCCTGCCTTGGATACGCGAGCGCCAGCTTTGGGGCAGTCCCACGGTGCCCAAACTCGGCGATTCGCGGGTCGACGTCGAAGCTAAGGTAATATGGCGGAATAACTAAAGGGATGTCTGATGACCCAATCGAACCAGAGCACTCAGCCCGCTGCCAAGAACGAACTCAGCCGCTCCCTGCAGGGCCGCCACCTAACGATGATTTCCATCGGCGGCATCATCGGGGCGGGCCTGTTCGTCAGCAGCAGCACCTCCATCATCGCCGGCGGGCCGGCCAGCTTCATCAGCTACACCATCTGCGGTCTGCTGATTCTGCTAATCATGCGGATGCTGGGGGAAATGACCACCGCCCTGCCTCATGTCCGTTCGTTCACGGAATTCGCGCGCGCGGGCTTGGGCGACGGCGCGGGATTCGTTGTCGGCTGGCTGTACTGGTATTTCTGGGTGTTGGTGGTGCCGGTGGAAGCGATCGCGGGTGCCAAGATCCTGCAGTCCTGGATCCCCTTCTCGCCGCTGCAGATCGGCGTCGGCCTGATGACTGTCATGACCTGCGTCAACCTCATGTCGGCGCGCTCCTATGCCGAGTTCGAGTTCTGGTTTGCCTCGATCAAGGTGGCCGCCATTCTGGTGTTCATCGCCATTGCGGCCTCCTACGCCTTCGGCTTTACTTCCCCGCACGGCTCCACCTTCGGCAATCTCGTCGACCATGGTGGATTCACGCCGAATGGATGGGTCGCCGTACTAGCGGCGGTCCCCACCGTGTTCTTCGCCATGACCGGCGCGGAAATCACCACCATCGCCGCGGCCGAATCGGCACAGCCCGGACGCGCCATCGCGAAGATGAGCACGCAGGTGATCTGGCGCATCCTGATTTTCTACGTGTTCTCGCTGTTCTTCATCGTCTCGGTGACGCCGTGGAATACGGTGGTTTCCGGCGAATCGCCGTTCACCCTGGCGCTCAACACTATGCACGTGCCCTGGGCGCCGCAGATCATGAGCGTCATCATCCTCACGGCGGTGTTGTCCTGCTTGAATTCGGCGTTCTACGTGAGCTCGCGCGTGATGTTCATCCTGGCGGACCGCGGCGATGCGCCGCAGGCCCTCGTTAAATTGAACGCCCGGCGAGTACCGGTGGCCTCGGTGCTGATGGGCGCCGTGGCCGGATTCCTGGGGATCATCGCGGCCACCGAAGCGCGTCAAGTCGTGTTCGACTTCCTGGTCAGTTCCTCGGGCGCTTTGATCGTGTTCGTCTACATGATCATCTGCTTCGCCCAGATCAACCTGCGCCGGCGCCGCGAGCGCGAGGGCTTGCCCGCACCCGCGGTCACCATGTGGCTGTTCCCCTACCTGAGCTACGCCGCCATCGCCGGCATGGCCGCCGTATTGGTCGCCATGGCGTTCACACCCCACCTACAGAGGGATTTCTACGTCAGCTGCGTGACACTGGCGCTCGCCATCGCCGCCTATCTGATCGTCCACCGCGTGCGGCAGCCGCGCGTGGCGCCGTCCACCGCGACCTAGGGCCTCCTCAAGCCGAGGGCCCAGGGCCGACTGGAATAAGCTGCTAATCCTTCGGTATTTCCGCGAGGGCGGGAAACCTGTCACGATTATTCCGGCAGCAACTGTCAAGTGAAAACACTTTCATTGGGGCGCAAAAAGGGTACGCCCCTCGATCCGTTTAATTTGGCAGGATGAAGTCGTGCCTTGGACGCTCGACCGAGCTCCAAGCCAAGGTTTAGGAGAATCTCGCGCCGGCAACCAGCCAACTCCCCCGCTGGTGCGATATCCCGGCGGCGTGGGCACCTTACAGGGCCCGCGCCGTTTTTTATTTCCACCTGGGCATTCGCCCTTGCGACGGACCCTTCCTGTCACACCACCGGCGCATGGCCCATCCAACGAATCGCCAGACCTCGCCGCTTCATGTGATGTTCCGCTTGTAACCGCCAGGTCTTGCCGCCGTCGAGGGATTCCTCCTCGCGCCAGACAAAGGAATCGGGACGTATATCGTTGATTGACCACCGAGTGTCCGTGCCGTCGAAATCTCGGGTGTCGAGCACGATCCGATCGTCTCCGACCGCACCGCCCGTAAATCTGGCGACGGAAGCATGCTCCGGGTCAATGAAGGTCGCAGGCCATGATCGAGACTCCGGGTCGTAATAGCGCAGGTCCGTGTATACCTCGCGTTCCTTACGCGCACCCGACGGATATACAATCCAGAAGTCCTGTATCGCACGCCCGTCCAATACCCACCCGACCATGAATTCACCCGAACGGTGAGTTACTTTTCCGTTCCTCGAAAAGTCGGTGTACTCAACATCCCAGGTTCCGACAAGACGGCCAAAGACCTTCGCCTGATCGCCCAACGAGGGATGTGGGCCCATCGCTTGAAGTGCGGTAACCATGTCGAGCCGTGAGTCAGTCGCAGGCACGTTCCGGGACTTGTCGGATGCCGCCGCACCGCTTCCGGCTACGCTTATCCAGCACAAGAACAATGAGCTCAGCGAGCACGCTGCAATCCAGCGCGTAGTTGTGATTTTGTTCACATCCATTCTCCTTTGAAACCCATGGATGAGTGTAGGAGCAGCGACGGGGTGGAACCAGACCGTTAATTGCATCGGGCCGTCCATTCGTTGCATCGGATGAGCTTGCAGCGGCACCTTCGCGTAGAGTGCCCGACATGACCGAGACCAGCACTGGTGCGCGCTCGTCCCGTTGGCTTTGGATCGCCGCGATCTGGTGCGCGGGAGCCCTATTTGACGCGAGTCAAACGGTACTCTTTATGCATGCGCTCGGTAAGCAACACGCATGGCTGATCTTTGGAACCGAGCTGCTGTCTTGGTTGCCATGGATGCTGGCTACGCCGTTTGTTATCCATTTAGCAGAGCGACACGCCCTATTTCGCGGCACCATCCGGACCGCAGCCGTTCACCTCGCGGCGTTCGCCGTCATTGCCCTGGTAGCCGAGGCGTGGTTTTCAGCGCTGCAAATGCTGTTCAACCCGTGGGAGTATCCCCGGCGGCCCACCTTTATGGATGCGTGGCGATCGTCTCTTCTCTTTCAAATGCTGACCTTCCTGATTGTGTACGCCCTGATATTGACCTTCACCTATGCAATGGACGCGCGCGAGAGAATGGCTCGCCAGATGATGGAAACCGCGCGACTGAGTGCGGAGCTCTCGCGGTCACAGCTCGCGGCATTGCGCCAGCAGATCGAGCCGCATTTTATGTTCAACACGCTGTATTCCATCACCGGAATGGTGCGCGATCATAAAAACGACGCTGCGGTCAGCATGATCGTGGGCTTGAGTGAATTTCTGCGTCGCGCTTTGGAGGATTCACATCGTTCCCAAGTGGCGCTGGCGGAGGAGGTCGAGTATCTACAGCGCTATTTGGACATTCAAAAGGTTCGTTTTGGGGAACGCCTTCAGGTCAGCGTGGACATTCCCGCAGAACTGCTGCCTGCGCAGGTTCCCAACCTGCTGCTGCAGCCTCTAGTTGAAAATGCCATCAAGCACGGAATCGCGAAGCGTGCCGCCGGGGGAGCCGTGCGCATTGCAGGGGCGCGCCACGACAGCAAACTTTGCCTTAGAGTTTACAATGATTGCCCCGATTCCCCGACGGATTGGCCGGCAACACGCACTGGCGTCGGCATCAGCAATCTGCGCGCCCGGCTGCAAATCCTTTACGGCAACGAGTCCGAGTTAAAACTGCAGCACTCCGATACGGGCGGCGTAGAAGTCGTGGTGACGCTGCCGCTGAAGGAGGCGTGATGGCACCACTGGACAAGCGAACGGCACCGATACGGGCACTGGTGGTTGACGACGAAGCATGGGCGCGTCGCAACTTGACCGTCCTGCTGAGTGGTGACCCGGACATAACTGTCATTGAATGTGAGTCCGGGTTGAAGGCCATTGAGGAAATCAGACAATCAAAGCCGGATCTGGTGTTTCTCGACGTGCAAATGCCGGGATGCGGCGGCTTTGACGTGCTCGAGATGCTCGGCAGCGGTCTGCCTTCGACCATTATCTTTGTGACGGCGTACGACGAGTACGCGCTGCGCGCCTTTGAAGTAGGAGCGCTCGATTACCTGTTGAAGCCGTTTGACGACGCGCGCTTCCGACGCGCGCTGGATCGCGCCAAGGATAAGCTCGCGCGCAGCACTCCTTTGCAGCCGCATCGAGCGGAGCGAATCGTGGTGAAAAGCAAGGGCGAGGTACTGTTCATAAAAGTCGAAGACATCGACTGGATCGAGGCGGTGGGCTATTACGCCTGCCTGCACGTCGCTGGTGATACCCACCTCCTGCGTCGGACCCTGTTGGAGCTGGTGCGCGACCTGGACGAAGCGAAGTTCATGCGTATTCACCGTTCGATCATCGTGAATCTCGACAGGATTCATGCGCTGGAACTCCAGAACGGAGGCGACTACGAGGTCGTATTGAAATCCGAGGTTCGATTGCGGCTGAGTCGACGCTTTCGCAAGCGGCTACAGGATCGCATGGGCGCGATATTGGGATGCGACTAACGGCGCGGTAGTATGGGAACTTCCACTATGGAACAAGAACACGTGGCGACGCCCCCCTTGTTACAGTCGGCATGATTGCCCTGCTCCAAGCCAAGGCCGATGGGTTGTGGTCGCGATCGCAGATCCGCAGCAACGTGCTGGCCGGAGTGGTGGTCGGCATCGTGGCATTGCCCCTGGCAATGGCGTTCGCCATCGCTTCCGGCGCGCGCCCTGAGCAGGGGCTGTATACGGCCATCGTCGCGGCTCTGCTGACGTCCATCTTCGGCGGCACCCGCGTGCAGATTTCAGGCCCGACCGGGGCATTCGTCGCCGTACTCTCCATCATCACGGCACAGCATGGCTTCGCCGGCCTGCAAATCGCCACGCTGATGGCGGGGGTAATCCTGCTGGTGTTCGGTTTCGCGCGCCTTGGCAACGTGATCAAGTACATTCCCAATCCGGTGATCGCCGGCTTCACCGCCGGCATCGGCCTGATCATCTTCGTCGGCCAATGGAAGGATTTCCTCGGCCTGACCCCTGCTGCCTCCGGACTGCGCTTCCACGAAAAGTTGTGGTCCCTGATCGAAGCATTGCCGACCATCAATATGGCGACCACCGGATTGGCGCTGCTCTCACTCGCCATCCTGACCCTGGGCGCGCGTTACTTGAAGCGCATCCCGGCGCCCCTGGTTGCCCTGATCGTCGCCACCGTGCTGCAGACGATTTTTCAATTCAAGGGGGTCGCGACCATCGGATCCGCCTTCGGCGGAATTCCGCGCACCCTCCCCACGTTCTCCATCCCCTCCCTCGACCCGGCGCGGGTCCTGTCCCTGGTGGGTCCGGCGTTCACTATCGCATTGCTGGGGGCCATCGAGTCGCTGCTCTCCGCCGTGGTGGCCGACGGGATGGCCGGCACCCGCCACGATTCGAATCAGGAGCTGATCGGCCAGGGAATCGCCAACATCGTGGCTCCCCTCTTCGGCGGATTCGCCGCCACCGGCGCGATTGCGCGCACCGCGACCAACATACGCAACGGCGCCACCAGTCCGCTCGCCGGCATGGTCCACTCCCTGTTCCTCATCCTGGTGATCCTGCTGTTCGCGCCGCTGGCCTCCACGATACCGCTGTGCTGTCTTTCGGCCATCCTGTTCGTGGTCGCCTGGAACATGAGCGAGCTGCCGCATGTGTTCAGGGTGCTGCGCGGCGCGCCGAAGGCCGATGTCGGAATTCTGCTGCTGACATTCTTTCTGACGGTGTTCGTCGACCTCGTGGTCGCCGTCAACGTGGGTGTGATTTTCGCGGCGCTGTTCTTCATGCGGCGGATGGCGGACTCGGTCAATGTCGAACAACACATCGAGGAGCTGCCCGATTCCGGCACACCGGGCTCGCCGGCGGTGCCGGAGAACAACGGCGTGCTCATCTACAGCATCGAGGGGCCGTTCTTTTTCGGCGCCGCCGAGAAACTCGAGCGCAGCCTGGAGCACATCCATCGCGCGACGACCACGCTCATATTGCGCATGGGCAACGTCCCCTTCGTCGATGCCACCGGGATCTTCGCCATCGAGGAAATCATCACCGACTTCAGGCGCCACGGGGCCACCGTGCTGCTGGTTGAGGTGCGGCCCAATGTGCGCTACAAGCTGGATCGCGGCGGCGTGATCGCCCACGTGGGACCCGACAATGTGATCGACACGCTCGCGCAGGCCATGCTGCGCGCCAAAGAACTCAGGCGAGGTATTCATGACTAAGCGCACCCTGCAATACTCCTTCAGAGCGGCCGGGATTCGGTCGGCGGTATTCATCTCGGCGTTGCTCGCCGCGGGCACGCTCGCCGCGGCGCCGACCCAGCATACCGATCCGGTGCTCGCCTCCCCGGCGACCGTCGGGATCGATGCCGAACCGCTGGCAGCTCTGGACGCCGACATCGCATCATCGAAATTTCCGCTCGTCGATAGCCTGCTGGTGATGCGTTGCGGTGAGGTGGTGTTCGACCGACGCTACCCGCATGACTATGCAGCAACCTACGGCAAAGAGGCGCATACCAAGGGGCCTCTGAACGCGCGGCTGACCGGGCGCTACAACTACTTCGATCCCGCCTGGCATCCGTACTATCACGGTACGGATGAGCACACGATGCAATCTGTGTCGAAGACCGTCACCTCGGCCACCATCGGTATCGCCATGGCGCGCGGCGACTTCAAGGCACCGTTGTCTACGCCGGTGCTGCACTATTTCGACGAATCGAAAGTCAAGAACGTCGATGCGCGCAAGCGCCGTATGACCTTGCGCGACCTGTTGACCATGACCAGCGGCCTGGATTGGAACGAGGATGTGCCCTACGACGATACCAACAATCCGTCCGACCTCATGGAAGCCACCGACGACTGGGTACAATTCGTGATCGACCGGCCGATGAAGGATGAGCCCGGGAAGGTATTCGCCTACTCGAGCGGTGCGACGGAATTGCTGGCGCATATTTTCCAGCGCGAAACCGGCGCCGACATCGAGCATTACGCTCGCAGTCATCTATTCCGGCCGCTCGGCATCCGCAATTACCATTGGAAGCGCACGCCGCTGGGAGTGGTGGACACCGAAGGCGGACTGTATCTGCGCAGCCAAGACCTGGCCAAAATCGGATTGCTGTATATGAACGGCGGCCGCTGGAATGGGCAGCAGCTGATGACCTCGGACTGGATCAAGGAGTCTCTCACGCCGAGAATCGATGCCGGCGAGGGATTTCAATACGGCTATCAATGGTGGCTGCTGCCGCACGGCACACCTCCGCGCCTCGCCTGGCTCGCGCGCGGCATGGGCGGTCAACGTCTGATGGTATTTCCCGAAGATCAGTTGATCGTCGTCTCCACGGCTTGGCATATATTGAATGAGGCGTCCATCGAACACGACGTGGTGCGCCGTCTGCTGCCGGGCGTTCATGCACACCAATGCGCCTCGCCCGCCGGCAGCACAGCGCCATGAATCACCCCTTGCAGTGCCGCTGCGGAACGCTCAAAGGCAACGTCAGCAGTGCGCGCGGTGTAAACCGCTGCGTATGCTACTGCCGCGACTGCCAGGCCTTTGCGCACTTCTTGGGCCGCGCGGACGACATTCTGGATGCAAGCGGCGGCACGGATGTGATTCAAACGCGTGCTGCGAATGTGGTATTTACCGAAGGCAGGGAAGCGCTCGCCTGCATGCGCCTCACTCCGAACGGCATGCTGCGCTGGTATTCCACGTGTTGCAACACGCCCGTCGGCAATACCGTGGCCAGTTCCAAGGTTTCATTCGTCGGCCTGATACATACCTGTCTGGAAGGCGCCGGTCCGGCGCTCGATGATTCGTTCGGACCCGTGCAGGCGTACGTCAACACCCAGAGCGCCAAGGGAGGCGGGAAATCAAGCCCGCTTGCGCTGGTTGCGGTCATTCTGCGTGTCATGGGCATAGTGGCGCGGGCGCGCGTTGACGGCAGCTACAAGCGCTCTCCCTTCTTCTCCCCCAATACGGGTGCGCCGGTTGCGGCGCCGAAGGTGCTGAGCCCCGACGAACGAGACCGATTGATGAGTGCCGTGTGACAACCCGTCGCGCGTTCGCCCAAGACGAAGGGACTAGGAAAGGGTTGGAAAATGAAAAGAAGATTTTTGCTGCGCACATTCGCTCTGTTGCCATGGCTGGCGGCGACAAAGGCCGCCGGGGCGGCGGCGCGGCCGAGGCGACGCGTTCGGCCCGGCGACCGGGGCTGGCCCAGCCCCGAGGATTGGGACAATTTGAATCAAGCCGTCGGCGGCCGCCTGGTGAAAGTGCGTTCGCCGCTGGTCGATTGTCGGGCCGCGCCCACCGGCGCCGCGTGCGCACAACTGTTCGCTGAATTGCGAAACCCCTACTACATCGGGGACGAACCCGGACTTGCGCAAACTTTGGGGTGGGTGGACGCATGGAGCTTTGCGCCCAGCGTCTACGCCGTTGCGGCGGAGCAAACCAGCGACATCGCCGCGGCAGTACGATTCGCACGCGCGAAGAACCTGCGGCTGGCGGTGAAGGGGGGCGGTCACAGTTACCAGGGCACGTCGAATGCGGCCGACTCCTTGCTCATCTGGACCCGGCACATGAATTCCATCACTGTCCACGATGACTTCGTTGCCAGCGGCTGTGCGGCGGCCGGTGCGAAGCCTGCGGTGTCGGTGGGTGCCGGCGCCATCTGGGGGCAGGTCTACGACGCCGTGACCACCCAGCACGGCCGCTACGTCCAAGGCGGCGGTTGTACGACTGTGGGCGTCGCCGGCCTCATTCAAAGCGGCGGATTCGGGAGTTTTTCGAAGGGTTTTGGCAGCGCGGCCGCGAGCTTGTTGGAGGCCGAGGTCGTGACCGCGGACGGCGAAGTGCGCATTGCCAACCGCTGCACGAACTCGGACCTCTACTGGAGCCTCAAGGGCGGAGGCGGCGGCAGCTTCGGCGTCGTCACGCGGCTGACCCTCGAAACCCATGAACTGCCGGCGCTGGTCGGCCCGGTCAACGCATCCATCCAAGCGCACTCGGACGACGCGTATCGCCGGCTGATCGGGCGGATGCTCGAGTTCTACAAGCAGAATCTCTTCAATCCTCACTGGGGCGAGCAAATCATTCTGAAGGCGAATCGCGTCCTCACCCTGCACTTGGTCTCGCAAGGACTGGAGCACGGGGCGGCGGAGAGTTTGTGGAAGCCCTTCTTCGAGGACATCGCCGCCGCACCCCAAGACTTCAGCTTCCTCTCGAAGCCCAGCATGGTGGATTTTCCGGCGCGTGGTTTGTGGAACCCCGAGTTTCTGAAAAGAATCCCCGGCGTGACCAAGAACGACGATCGGCCCGGGGCCGGTGCGGGAAATTGGTACTGGGCGGGAGATGGCGGCCAGTGCGGCCAAGTGCTGCATGGCTACGAATCGGTTTGGCTGCCCGCCGCGCTGCTGGATCAGGGGCGAATGCCGGGATTCGCGGATGCGCTCATCGCCGCGGCGAGTCACTGGGAGGTGTCGCTGCACCTCAACAAGGGGCTCGCCGGTGCGCCGCGGGAGGTGCTCGATGCGGCCCGAGACACGGCGACGAATCCGGCCTTTCTCGATGCGTTCGCGCTCGCCATCATCGCCGCCGAAGAACCTCCCGCCTACCCGGGCCTACCGGGCCACGAACCCAACGCTGCAGAGGCTCGCAGCGATGCTCGCGCAATCCACCGAGCGATGATGGAGCTGCGCAGAGTCGTGCCGGACTTCGCGTCCTATGTGTCAGAGAGCAACTACTTCGAGACGGAATGGCAGCGCGCATTCTGGGGTGCAAATTACCCGAGGTTGCTGAGGATCAAGTCGAAGTACGATCCCGACGGGCTTTTCGTCGTGCACCATGGCGTAGGCAGCGAATCTTGGAGCGCCGACGGTTTTACCCGTCTCGGGTGATGCTGCGGAGGGTCCGGCGGTCGCCTGTGGGCACGGCCGCCGGTATTGGTCCTCTTATTTCAGCTCCGCCACCTGCACGGTGTCCGAACCCAGTACAGTGCGAATCTTGGCGCGATCCGCCTGGGATTGATTCGCTTTCTCGACCGAGCCTTCAATCTTGGCGGTGACCTGATCAAACTTCCCGCCCAGATGATCGAGCGCCGCCCAGTTCTTGTACTCGACGACCAGTATGATGTCGGCATCCTGCGCGTTGTGCGGCTGAGCGACCAGCACCTCATAGCGCGTGATGAGGCCGGCCGCCTTGGCCGCTTCCTGCTGTTTCTTGTAGGTGGTCGCAAGCCAGTGCATGTAGTCGTCGAAATGCCCGTCGACGGTGCGGATGAATGAGACAGTCTGGACCGGTCCGTCGTTGTAGTCGCGGCCGTCTGCGTAGGCCAACGTGGCAAGCGCAGTGAGCGAGAGTAGTGCGCCGGCGGCGCAGATCGCACGGGTGATACGTGTCATGATGAGTCTCCCTTGATTCGTCGTTGAGTTTATTCGAGCGGTACCGAGCGGCGGACTTGTACGGCAGCTCGGTGGAGCGCTGGAGGCTACGCCGCCACCGCATCCGCTGCAACTACCGCGCTACCAAAGCCTTCTTTTGAAAAGCGCACGCCACTGCCGCCGGGCGGACGCGTTCTCGCTGCGCGTCTGGGCATCCAGAGTGGCCTGCGCCTGGTCTGCGGCAGCTTTCACCGAGTCACACAGTCGCTCTCGGACCCCGATCGACGAGCTCGCCAGAATGACGCCGGATCCGCCCGCAGGGTCGGGCAGTCCATGCATTTCCCGGCGCACCAGCAAGTTGAAGAACTCGTTCAGACAGTTGCCGTAGGACTTCACTCCCGACGCGACGCCGGATGTCGCCAGCATCATGTCGATATACAAACTCGAGATTCCGACGGGAGGGGCCACGACAACTCCCCATGTTTTGATGAGTCGCGAAATTGCCCGCAACTTCCCGCCCGATCGCATGTTCGCCTGTGAGAAGAGTGCATCGTGGCGCCGTGGACTGACGTCGACCCAACGAAGATCCGGACCCGGTACCGAGTACACCGGATAGCGATTCGACCGCCGCATCAAGAATGCCGGCAACACGTCCACCGTGTGTATGACTTCCCTGAAGGACAATGCCACTGCACGCCCATCACGTCGGATGGTCACGGTACAATGTTGATCACCCAAATCCTGCGCCATCCGCTGAACGATCATCGGAGGCGCCACACGACGAGCCCCCCAGGTCGCCCATTCTTGGGGCAACACCAGAAGAACATCGACATTGCTGTGAACCGCAATGGCTGTGCCGCGATTGTAACTACCGATCGGTATCAAGCTGGAATTTGGGAAAGCCTGGATGACGCGTTTCTCGAGCGCGGCCAACTGATCGCGTGCCAGCAGCCTCCCCGCCTCGTCGGGTTGCACCCGATCGGCGAGTCGGCGCAACGCGAAGTTGGGATTCATCGGCTACGAGGCAGCGGGCTCCCCGGAAACGGTGAATCGAATGCGTCCGTGCAGCACGACGGAATCGTGCGTAAAGACGCTCCAATCGAGAACGTAGTGGCCGGCCGTCAATGAGGGCACTGCTATCTTGATCGTTTTGGCGTCCTTGTGCGGCAGATTGCCGATCTCTGTTTGCTTGTCGTTGTCTTTCTTGATGTACACCTGGTGGGGCGTTACCGCCTCGGTGAATTCGAGGACAAGGTCTGTGGGCGACGTATTGCTGACGCTGTTGTCGTCAGGCGTCGACTTCATGAGCTTGGCGCGCGCAGCATAAGCCGAGCCACCCGAGAGCACAGCGATCGATAGGAACACAAGCAGCAGCTTTTTCATTGTAATTGTCCTTCCGCGAGGGCGACCATAGACGAGAGTAGGTCCGGGAGCACGAGCGTGTCGATTCTACGGAGGTTGTCCCGCTTGGCTTAATGGTTCGGTAACGTGATACTTTGGTTTAGATCTCAAGGTCCGGTTGGATCTCGCTACCCAGTGCAGCCTCGACGAACTTGATCAAGGTGGGGCCGTCGAAGGGCTTGGTCAAGAAGCACGCTGCGCCACCGTTCATCGCGCGTGTACGAGCCGCCCCCTCGGGAAACGCGGTGATAAAGACGAACGGTACGGTGTGTCCCTGGGCGCGAAGAGAAGCTTGCAGCTCTATACCGCCCATGACCGGCATCCGGACATCCGTGATCACGCATGCGACTTGATTCAGCTCGGCTGACTGCAAGAGATCGCCGGCGGACTCAAACGTGCAAACAGAATATCCGCGCGACCTCAACAGGCTGTCAGTCGCCACTCGAATGGATGCATCGTCGTCAACGACGGCGATCAACACGAGTCCTGATTTGCGCGCGCGGCTCACCCGATGCATCGTAGCGCCGACAGGTGCCGGTACGCGCGACTTAGGAGTATCGGAGAAGTAATACTTAGGTTTACATACGTTCGGGCTTGTCCCGGGGGATTCCCAGAGCGTCGGCAATTCTCACCAGATCGGCAAGCGATCGGGCGCGCATTTTGCGCATTATGTGCACGCGGTGCACTTTTACGGTGATTTCGCTGATTCCCAAATCCGCAGCGATCCGCTTATTTCTCAGGCCGGCACTCACCAGGGCAATTACCTGGCGTTCGCGGGCAGTCAGCGAATCGTATAGAAGCCGCCATTCCGAAACGGTCCCGTGGTCCGCCCGTCTCTTTCGATCCGCCGCGATCGCTTTGTTCACCGCGTGGATCATTTCCTGATGACGGAATGGCTTCTGCAGGAAATCGATGGCTCCGGCCTTCATCGCCTGAACGGACATTGGGATATCCCCGTGACCCGTCATGAAAATGATCGGAATGTGGATGCCCGCTGCGGCCAGATCGGCTTGAAAGTCGAGACCACTGACTCCCGGCAGCCTGACATCGAGCACCAGACAACTTGGGACATCAGGCAGTGTGCTGCGCATCAGTTCAGCGGTCGAACCGAACAGGTTGACCCGCAATCCCACCGACCGGAACAGGCCATCGAGGGCCTCGCGCATTGATTTGTCGTCGTCGACAACCAAGACGACAGCTTCCCCGCTCTCCTCGGCGTCGGCAGGCGATTTCGGGTAGTCAGTCACGGCGCCTCCGGCCGATACAGGGGCAGAGTGAATCGGACTGCCGCGCCGAAAGGCTCATTTGACGTCGCCCAGATCCGCCCGCCGTGAGCTTGAATGATCGAACGGCAGATCGAAAGACCCATGCCCATACCCGAAGATTTAGTGGTAACGAAGGCGTCAAATATCCTGTGCGCGCTCTCGGCGGACAATCCGACTCCGCAATCCATCACCATAACCTGCACTTGCTGCGTTTCATCTTGCTGCGATCGGATAATCAGCTCGCGCGGCCGGTCCGTGATCGGTTGCATCGCTTCGATGCCGTTGATGATCAAATTCAGCACGACCTGCTGCAGCTGAATTCTATCGCCGAAGACCACCGGCAGATCGGCCGACAACTCCATTCGGGGCGACACCCGATAGCGGAGAAGTTCATGCTCTACGATGATCATAGCCTCGCTGACGATCTCATTGACATCGAGCGGGACCATCTGCGTATCGGTCCTCTTGATCAGAGCGCGGACGCGGCGAATGACCTCCCCCGCGCGATGACCGTCCCTGATGATCCTCTCTATGGCGGCATGCGCTTCGTTGAGATCGGGCAATTCGCGATCGAGCCAGCCCAAGCATGCCTCCGCGTTGGCGACAACGGCGCCGAGCGGCTGGTTGACTTCATGAGCAATCGAGGCGGTCAGCTCGCCCAAGCTTGTCACGCGCATGACGTGCGCAAGTTCCGTCCTGGTGTTCTGAAGCTCACGCTCCGCCAGTCTGATCGACGTCACGTCCATCACTGCTCCGACGAAGTCGACATTGGCCGTTTCACCCGGCATGGCGCGGGCGACGATGCGGACATGCTTGACGGTCCCTCCCGGCAACAGCAGACGATGTTCAAAAGCAAAGTCACGCAGGTCGTTTGCCGCGCGATCGATCACCCGCTGGACAACCGCAAGTTCGTCCGGATGCACTCGGGCGAGCACCAATTCGATCGAAGGGCGGGTTGTGGGCTCAAATCCGAAAATTCTAAAACCCTCTTCGGACCAAAAGATCTCACCGCTCGAGACCTTCCAGCCGAAACTCCCCGTATGGCTGAGTTGTTGCGCTTCAGCCAGGTAGGTCTCTTGAATCCGACGAAGCGCATCCTGCACACGCTTACGCTCCGTGACGTCGTTATTTGTCTCGAGCGTCCCGACGGGTTCCCCAGCCTCGCCCCGCTGGACGGACCAGCGGCTCGAGACAGTGACTTTCGCTCCGTCGCGCTTTGTGTGGAGAAGCTCTCCCTCCCAGTGTCCGCTGCGGAACAACTCTTCCGTTATCCGCTCGAGCGGGGCAGGAAAGCTCGTTTGCAGCAGTTGATGAGCGACTTTGCCGACCGCCTCTTCCCTTTTCCAACCATAGAGTTCCTCGCCGCCGCGATTCCAGTAGGTAATGACGTTGTCGAGGCCGCGGACCAGAACTGAGTCGCGCGTAAGATCAAGCAGCCGAGCCTGTTCGCTATGCGCTTGCGCAAGGCGCCGCAATCGCCTCACGAGGGTCGTAATGACAATCGAGGTAATGAGAAATGCCGAGAGTGTCGTGAGATCCTGCGGGTTCGACACCTCGAAAGCAAAAAGCGGTGCTATGAAAAAGAAGTCGAGACAGCCCACGGCGATGACGGGGAAGACGACCGCCGTGACGAAGCTGTCCATCAGGGACAGCAGGACGATGACGACCAAATAGACACACGCGGCCGTCGCGGAACTCAGACCGAGAACGAAGCACGCCCAGGTCGCAAGCGCCAGGGCTACCGCACCCGAGACCCACAGCGTCGACAAGTATCGGAATAGACCGTGGGACCGCTTCATGTGCGGAAGAGATGAGGTCCATCCGCGATTTTCAGCACTAGTTGGCCGCGGATTTGCGCCGCTCTTCACGCAGCACTGGGAGCGCCACGAAAGCCACCATTGAGAACGGAAGTGAACATCCGATCAGCGCCGCCCAAAAAATTGGCCGCTGCGCGAACCACACGGCGACGCCGTCAGCCAGACCGGTGACCGCCAGCACCAGCACAGCCCGAATCAGCCAAGGCTTATGAACTTGCCATGCAGTCGGTTTCATTCGTGCCTCCGGCATTGACCCACCTTCATTCCTTTCGAAGGTCGGGTTGCTGATTCACAATAGCAGCATGAGCCAGTCACTTGGTCAAGTCGCGATCGTCGTACGCGATTACGCGTAAGCGCTGGGTTGCAGACGAACAATTGTCGCGCCGGGCCCCTTCACCTCTCGAACTTGGTCGACAGAATGATGGACGAGGTGGTGCGCTCCACCCCGTCCAAGGCACCGATGCGATCGATGACCTCGTCCATCTCCGCGACCGAGGCCGCAGCGGCCACGGCGATCAAATCCACCTCGCCGCTCACCGAGTGCAGCACGCGCACTTGGGCGATGGTGCGCAGTGCCGCGGTGACCGCGCGCGCCTCCTTGGGCCCCACCTTGATCATGACGTGCGCGCGCACCGCGCCTAGATCGTGCTCCGGCGCCAGCACGACGCCGTAACCTACGATGACCCCCTGCTTCTCCAGTCTCTCGATGCGGCTCTGCACGCTGGTGCGCGAGCGCCCGACCAGCCGCGCCAGTTGGGCAGTGGACGCACGGCCGTTCTCCCGCAAGGCCAGCAGCAGCTTCTCGTCGATGACATCCATGGCAATTCGCCGTTTTTACACTTCGAAGCGTCTATTTTACACCTTTAATACGTCGAAACGACCCTACCAATCGTAGGGACTCCCAAAGACAATAGCGTCAATATTCAAGGAGTTGGCATGAAAGACATCGTTATCGTAGGCGCCGGCAAAATCGGATCCATGATCGCAGAACTGCTGGGCGGCTCCGGGGACTACTCGGTGACGGTGGTCGACCGGTCGCAGCAGCAGTTGGATCGCCTCGAGACCTCCGCGGTGATCGCGAAAGTCGCGGCCGACATCACTCAGGGCGACGCCTTGCGCAAAATCCTCGCCGGCAAATTCGCCGTGCTGAGCGCCGCTCCCTATCACGCGACCCGGCTCATTGCCGAAGCGGCCAAGGCCGCCGGCGCCCACTACCTCGACCTCACCGAGGATGTCGCCAGCACCCGCGTCGTGAAGCAGCTAAGCGTTGGTGCCCGCACCGCGTTCATTCCTCAGTGCGGATTGGCACCGGGGTTCATCACCATCGTGGCAAGCGACTTGGCCGGGCGCTTCGACGTGCTGCACGACGTGCGTATGCGGGTGGGCGCGCTGCCCAAATTTCCCTCCAATGCGCTCAACTACAATTTGACCTGGAGCACCGACGGCGTCATCAACGAGTACTGCGAGCCCTGCGAGGCCATCGTCAACGGCCAGCTGCGCGAAACTCAGCCTTTGGAGGAATTGGAGGAATTCTCTCTCGACGGCATTTTGTACGAGGCGTTCAACACCTCGGGCGGTCTCGGTACTCTGTGCGAAACCCTCTCGGGCAAGGTGCGTAATCTCAACTACCGCACCATCCGCTATCCGGGCCACGCGGCCATCATGAAGGCGCTGCTCAACGATTTGCGCCTGCGCGACCGCCGCGAGCTCTTGAAGGATATTCTGGAGAATGCCGTCCCCATCACTCTGCAGGATGTGGTGATCGTGTTCGTGACCGTGAGCGGCATGCGCAACGGTCAGCTCATGCAGGAGACCTACGCCAACAAAGTCTACGCGGCGCCCTTGGGCGGCCGCGTGCGCAGCGCCATTCAAATCACCACAGCGGGCGGCATTTGCGCCGTGCTCGACATGCTGAGCGCGGGCAAGCTGCCGCAATCCGGCCTCATTCGTCAGGAAGACATCAAGCTGCCGGCATTTCTCGCCAACCGTTTCGGCCGCTGCTACGCGATGACGCCGCCGGCGGCCGCCAACGCAGCCTGATCTTGCACCACTTGTCGTCTGATCCGCGCAGTCGCCGGTGAACGGGCGGCATGCGAGTTCAAGATGACCGCGGCTGCCTGACAAAGGCGGCGAGGTCGGCGAGCGTCGGCGCACGGCCGCGCGCCGGGAGGCTGATCGCGGCCACCGTATCGGCGTGCAGCAGATTCGGATATAGCTTCAAGGTCACGGGCACGGCCAACGCGCGCAGCGATGCAGCCAGATTGATCGAATTCTTCGGTGCCACGACCTCATCCTTCGAGCCGTGAATCAGCAGCATGGGAGGCGCGTCGGGGCGCACGAAATTGATCGGCTGAGACTGCGGGTAATTCTGCGGCGGCCCGAACATGTCTTGAACGTCTGCCTCCTTGAGCGGCAAAAAATCGTACGGTCCCGACAGGCCGATAACGCCTGCGATGCGCGGCGGCGCGCCTCCGTCAGCGGCGAAATACCGCGAGTCGAGCGTCACCAGAGCAGCCAGGTGAGCGCCGGCCGAGTGGCCCATCAAGTACAGCCGGTCCGCATCGGCGCCGTACAGGGCGGCGTGCGCGGCCGCCCATCGGCCGGCGTGCGCGGCATCCTCCATGAATCCCGCCAGTCTGACTTCCGGGTACAGCCGGTAGTTCGGCAGCACGGCGACATAGCCCAATTCGGCGAGAGCCGCCCCCACGAATCGATATTTCGCCTTGTCGCCGAAGCTCCAGCGGCCGCCGTGCCAAAACACCACCATCGGCCGCGATCCGCCCGACGCCGATTCTCCCGCGGCCGTCCGAGTCGCCCCGGCCGCCGCATCCGGCACATACACGTCCAGGCGGTGCCGCGGATGAGTGCCGTAGGCGATATCGGCATGACGCCGGTAGGCGCCGAACGCGGCGGATACGTTCGCCGCCATGAACGCGAGCTTTCCGCAGCCGGCCGTCAGTACCGCCGCCAGTCCGGCGAGCATGGCGCGGCGCGACACGCCGGGCGGTTTATCGGCAGGCGTGGGTGACATGCCCCGCCTCATCGAGAAGCCCGTGGCGAATCAACCACGCGCACGCATCTTCGGCGTCTTCGGCGAACCAGGCCCCGGCGCTTCCCAGCCTGAAGCTGTAGCCCCATTCATCCATGTCGCGGCACATGCGCTCCTTGCCGACATTGGGCAGCGAATCCGCCAGTACGATTTGCAGGTAGCACACGGCGCTCTCCTCGGCGTCGTCGCCGCCCGCATCCGTATCCAAACCCGCGCGGCGTTCCGGAGTCATGCAGATGAAATGCGCGCTCTCGTGTAGCACCGAGTGCACAGGCGTGTCGAGCCGGGCGAAGACTTTCGCACCGATGAGGCCCGCCTCGCGCTCGCCCCAGTACGACCCGGGGATGATTTCGTCGGGTGCCACCAGGCGCAATTGCAGGCCATATCGATCCAAGAGAAGTTCAAGACTCATCCGGTCGATGGCGTTGACCAGCAGCATCGCCGCCGCAGCTATTTCAGGCTCGTCAGCCGGCGCATGGCGATGCTGACCAGATCTCGGGCCATTTGCTGCCGAATAATGTCGGCTTCGTGCTCCTTCGCCAGCAGCGCGTTTTCCTCGAAGCTGTAGTCTTTCGACAAGCTCAAGGTCTGCGGCGCGAGCAGCTCCTTGTCGGCGCCCATCACCGAGAAGATGACTGTGTAGGTGAGTTCATATTCCGTCGGAATATTGGTCGCGGACACCGACAGGGTGCGCCTTTCGACCAGATCCTTGGTGACTTCGATGGAGGCCGTGGAATTCGCGCGCACGGTCTGCAGAGCGGCGCCCGAGGTCTTCAGCGTGTGCTCGAACTCGCGCGAGAAATCGGTGTAGGGATCCTTCAGCGAAAGATACGGGCGCGCCAGCACCTTGGGCAAAGGATCGCTGCCCGCCAGCCGGAAGCCGCAGGCGCAGAGCGCCAGCAGCACGCTCAATCCCGCAATCCGCCGGCCTGCTTGCACGAGGGGCATGGCGCGATTACACCACGATGTTGACGAGCTTACCCGGCACGATGATGACTTTTCGCACTGCGGCCTCGCCGATGAACTTCTGCGCATGCGGCTCGGCGAGCGCCGCGGCGCGCACCGTCGCCTCGTCGGCGCCGGCGGCCACCGTGACGTGACCGCGCAGCTTGCCGTTGACCTGCACGACCAGGGTGATCGAGGCGGTCTGCAGGGCGGCGGCATCGACCGGTATCCACCGCTCGTCGATCAGCGCTGTTGAATGTCCGAGGGCCTTCCACAGTGCGTGCGTAACGTGCGGGATGATGGGCGATAGTCCGAGCACCGCAATCTCGAGCGCCTCCTGCATCACGGCGCGATCTTGGGTAGAACTCTGGGGAAACTTCGCCAGTCCGTTCAATAGCTCCATGGCCGCGGCAATTGCGGTATTGAACGTGCGGCGGCGGCCGATGTCGTCGGTGATCTTCGCCAGGGTGTGATGCGCCTGCCTGCGAATCGCACGCTGACCGTCGGTCAGCGCGGACTTGTCGAGCGCCGCGGGCGCAGCCTGCCGCACATGCTCGTGCACGGCCTTCCAGAGGCGCTTGATGAATCGCGAGGCGCCCTGCACGCCCTCATCCGACCATTCGAGCGTCTGCTCCGGCGGCGCGGCAAACATGGTGAACAGGCGTGCCGTATCGGCGCCGAACTCATCCACCAATGCCTGCGGATCCACGCCGTTGTTCTTCGATTTGGACATGGTGACCACGCCGCCCGATTCGACTTCGAGGCCGTCGGATCGCAACACCGCGATGCGCCGCTGCGCCGTCGGGTCCAGCGTGACTTCGACATCGGCGGGATTGAAGTACTCGACGCGGCCGGCATCAGGTTTTCGAAAGAACACCTCGTTCAGCACCATGCCCTGCGTGAACAGGTGGGCGAACGGCTCCTTGAATGCGACCATGCCCAATTCCCGCATGAAACGAGTCCAGAAGCGCGAGTACAGCAAGTGTAAAATTGCGTGTTCGATCCCGCCGATGTACTGATCCACAGGCGCCCAGTAAGCGACCCGCGAATCCAGCATGGCCTTGCCGTTGTCGGGACAGGAGTACCTCAGGAAATACCAGGAGGAGTCCACGAAGGTGTCCATGGTGTCGGTCTCGCGCCGCGCCTCGGCGCCGCAACTCGGACACGCCACCTTGAGAAAGGCCTCGTCCTTGAGCAGCGGATTGCCGCTGCCGTCGGGCACGAGATCCACCGGCAACACTACCGGCAATTGATCGTCGGGCACCGGCACCGTGCCGCACGCGCCGCAATGAATCATCGGGATAGGGCAACCCCAGTATCGCTGCCGCGAGATTCCCCAGTCGCGCAATCGCCAGGTGATCTGCTTCTCACCCAGGCCCGCAAGATTCAGATCGGCCGCGATGGCGTCGACAGCCGCCTGGAATTCCAGACCGTCGTACTTGCCGGAATTGATGCAGCGGCCGTGCTCGGCATACCAAGGCGCCCAGGCGTGGGTGGAATATTCGCGGCCGGCGACATCGATGACGGGCTTGATCGGCAGATGATATTTCTTGGCGAATTCGAAGTCCCGTTCATCGTGCGCGGGTACGCCCATCACCGCGCCTTCGCCGTAGCTCATGAGCACGTAGTTTCCCACCCACACCGGCACAGCCTCGCCGCTGATGGGATGGCGCACGGCGAGGCCGGTGGGCATGCCTCTTTTTTCCTGGGTGGCGAGCTCCGATTCGATCGCGGGGCCGCGCTTGCATTCCTCGATGAAAGCCGCCAATTTCCGGTCGCTGCGCGCCGCATGCGCCGCGAGCGGATGCTCGGCGGCCACCGCACAGAAGGTCACGCCCATGAGGGTGTCAGCCCGCGTGGTGAAGGCGTGCAGTACGCCTTTGCCGTCGGCGCTCAGACCTTCGATCTCGTAAGGAAACCCCAGCCTGACGCCCACGCTCTTGCCGATCCAGTTGGCCTGCATGGCGCGCACGCGATCCGGCCATCCAGTCATCTGATTCAAGGTCTCGAGCAGATCCTCGGCATAGTCCGTGATCTTGAGGTAGTACATGGGGATCTCGCGCTTCTCGATGAGCGCGCCGGTGCGCCAGCCGCGGCCGTCGATCACCTGCTCGTTGGCGAGCACGGTCTTGTCGACGGGGTCCCAATTGACCACTCCCGTTTTCTGATAAGCGACGCCCTTCTCCAGCATGCGCAGGAACAGCCATTGATTCCAGCGATAGTACTCAGGATTGCAGGTCGCGAGCTCTCTGCTCCAATCCAGGGCGAAGCCCAGGGATTTGAGCTGGATTTTCATGTGCGCGATGTTGTCGTAGGTCCATTTCGCCGGCGGCACGCCGTTCGCCATGGCGGCGTTCTCGGCCGGCAGTCCGAAGGCGTCCCAGCCCATGGGCTGCAGGACGTTCTTGCCGTTCATGCGCATGAAACGCGACAGCACGTCGCCGATGGTGTAGTTGCGCACGTGTCCCATGTGCAAGCGGCCGCTTGGATAGGGGAACATCGACAGGCAATAATACTTCTCGCGTGCGCTGTCCTCTTTGGCCAGGAAGCTGCGCTCGCGGTCCCAATACTGTTGTGCCTCCGCTTCGACAGCGGCGGGTTCGTATCTTTCTTGCATGATTGGGCCTCAGAATACCCGACAGCCCCGTGGCCGTGAACTCAATTGACCTCGGATTAAGCATGCTTAAGCTCAAATTCCCCGGCTTGTTCGGCCTCGTCACCTTGAGCGGGTGCCTGTGGTTCCTGGCGGTGACGCCTTTCGATCTGTCGCTCCTGGCCTGGATTGCCGCGGTTCCCATGCTGTTCGCGGTGGATCGGGCGCCTACGTTCAAGCAGGCCTTGTTCCTCGGCTGGTGGGCCGGCGTCGTCGAGACGGGCGGTGGCTTCTACTGGCTGATCGATGTGATGCAGCGCTTCGCCGCCTTTCCGTGGATTGCGGCCGCGCCGGTATTCCTGCTGTTCTGTGCGTCGCGCGCCCTCATATTTCTGGTGTTCACCGCCGTCGTCTGCGGCATTCGCCGGCGACGCCGCGTGCCCATGACTCTGCTCGCGCCGCTGGGGATGGTCAGCGGCGAGCTTCTGGTGCCGCAACTGTTTCCTTGCGGCCAGTGGATCTCCCAGGCCTGGAATCCGCATGTCATCCAAATCGCCGAACTCACCGGCCCTCTCGGCGTGACCGCGCTGTTGATGATGATCAACGGCGCCATCTACGATCTGGCGGTGGATGGCCGCGCCGCACGCAAGCCTGCGTTGGCGGCGGCGGCGCTGCTCGCGGCCGCACTTCTCTTCGGTGTCATACGCATGCGCCAAATCGACGACATCGTGGCGCAAGCGCCGCGCTTGAAGATCGGCCTGGTGCAGCCGAATTTCGGCTACACGGTGGATGGCGAGATCCCCCGCGAAGAGGCCATCCGCCAGTTGACCGCCCTGCAAGCCGAGTCGCGCCGCCTGCAGGGCGCCGGCGCGCAGCTGCTGGTCTGGAGCGAAGGCGCCTATCCTGCAACTCTGCCGCGAGATTTCGCCGCCGATTTCGCGCCCGGGCTCTTAGGGAGGATTCGGAAAGGGTTCGACGTCCCGGCCGTCATCGGCGCCGACATGTACGACCCCAGCCACCAGGACGCCTTCAACTCCGCCATTCTGCTCGATGGCGACGGACGGGCGGCGGGGCACTACGACAAAGTGCGGCTGCTGGCCTTCGGAGAATACATTCCCGGCATCGAGACCTTCCCCTGGCTGAGGAATTTGCTTCCGCCGGGCACGGGTCAGTTCACCGCGGGCAAGGGCCCGGCACTGCTCACTCTGCATGGGTCCGGCGGGCAAGTCTGGGCTCTTGGTCCCGTGATCTGCTATGAGGACATCCTGCCGGGATTCGTGCGCAGCCTTGGAAAGCTGCATCCCAATTTGCTCGTCAATCTGACCAGCGATTCCTGGTTCGGCGCCGACACCGAACCCTGGGAGCACCTGGCACTGTCGGTGTTCGCCAGCATCGAGCTGCGTGTGAGCATGGTGCGTGCCGTCGATTCCGGCGTTTCCGCCCTGATCGATCCGAACGGCCGGCTGCTGCAGAGAACCTACGCCGACGATCCCTACCGCGACCCTCATCCCGAGGACGGCATCGTGGTTAGCGCGCCATGGATGGCGGGCGGGCACACACCGTACGTGGCAGTGGGCAATTTGTTCGCCTACCTATGCCTGGCAGGGGTGCTGATGCTTGCGGCGTGGCCGCGGGAGGGGCTTGGGGACCGAAGTTGGTTTCCGTCCCGCTTCGGACTAGGATCCAGGCGATAATATCGCAGCGCATTCGCGACCGCCGCCAAGGGGGGACCGAGCAGTGAGGGGAGTTCGTTCCGGGCGGATTGAATCGAGCCGCATCGTGCGGCGGCTTGCCGTCGTCCTATGGCTTGCCGCGGGTACGGCTTTGAGTTCCGGTTCCGCCGCCGCGTCTCCTGCGGCTCCCGCTGCGGCGGACCGCTTCGCGACCTTCGTCGAGTTGAACGGTCCCATCGGTCCGGCAATGAGCCGCTACGTCGAACGCTCGCTGGCGGACGCCGCCAACGGGCACAGCGCCGTGGTGATCCTTGAATTGGACACGCCCGGCGGGCTCGACACCTCCATGCGCGACATCATCAAGGCCATACTCGCTTCGCCGGTGCCGGTCGTGAGCTACGTAGCGCCGAGCGGCGCGCGGGCGGCGAGCGCGGGAACATACATTCTGTACGCCAGCCACTTCGCGGCGATGGCTCCGGCAACCAATCTGGGTGCCGCGACACCGATTTCGATCGGCGGCGAGCCGAGCGCGCCGCCGACATCTGCGCCTGCGCCGGCGCCGGCGCCTGAACCGGGAAGCCCCGGCGACAAGAAGCAAAAAACTCCCGAGGAGATCTCTCCGAGCAGTGCCGGCGAGCGCAAGGCGGTCAACGACGCCGTCGCCTACATTCGCTCACTGGCGCAATTGCGCGGCCGCAACGCCGAGTGGGGCGAAGCCGCCGTACGCGGGGCGGCGAGCCTGTCCGCGGACGACGCGCTCAAACAGAATGTAGTCGACATCGTCGCCAAGGATGTGCCGGATCTATTGCGGCAGCTACAAGGGCGCAAGATCAAAGTCGCGGACCGGGAGATCGTGCTGGACACCCGGGAACTCGCGGTGCGCAGCGTCGCGCCCGACTGGCGCACGCGCCTTCTCCTGGTGCTGACCCACCCCACCATTGCTTACGGGCTGCTGTTGGTGGGCATTTACGGGCTGCTGCTCGAGGGCTACAACCCGGGAGCGGTGCTGCCCGGCGTGGTCGGCGCACTGGCACTGTTGCTGGGGCTCTACGGATTGCAGCTGCTCGCGGTCAACTATGCGGGCCTTGCTCTCATGGCGCTGGGAATCGGGTTGATCGTCACGGAGTTCTTTATGCCGGCGTTCGGCTCACTGGGCGTTGGCGGACTCGCGGCATTTGTCGTCGGATCCATCATACTATTCGACAATGATGCGCCGGGACTGCAAGTGGCAATGCCGCTGATCGCGGGAATCGCCGTCGCCGGCGGACTCGTCATCGTCATCATCGGCTGGCTGGGGGCCCGCGCGCGCCGCCTACCCCCAAGCACCGGTGTCGAGACCATGATCGGCGCGGCGGTCGAAGCGGTCCGCGACTGTGAGGATCGCTGCGTCGTGCGCTACGGCGGAGAACTATGGAACGCCCGCACGTCGAGTCCGCTGCGAGCCGGCCAACAGGCGCGCATAGTCAAAGTCGTGGATCTGACGCTCTGGGTGGAGCCGCAACAGTGAGGCAGGTCGCGGGTGCTAGCTTAAGCCACTCGTGGCCTTGAGTAGCTTTCCACTGCGTCAACCAACGCGAAATGTCATTGCCGGTGAGCGTAAGACCGCACTGCCGGTACGCTTCGGTGCGGATCTCGAGCGCGGTGTTCCACAGCCACCGGTAAGCGCCGAACCAGCGGTCCCGCAAACGGCGCTGAGCCCCGTTCAGACAGCTGCGAATCCGATAGCTTCGCGTGATTGTCCGCATGGCTTATTTTAACTCCCCGCGGGCCGCAACGCAGTATTATAGACAAGCTGCCGGACGCCTTGCGCGTAACGCCTAACATCGAGCTGCGCGCAATGGCTCAAGCCGGCAGGTTCGTCCTCGTCCCTAGAGAACTTCAAGGAACCGCAGATGAATATCTCGTTACCGGTCATCGTCGTCATATTGCTGCTGCTGATCATGAGTTCGATCCGCATTCTCAAGGAATACGAGCGCGGCGTGATGTTCACGCTCGGCCGATTCACCGGCGTCAAAGGTCCCGGCGTGCGGCTGGTATTGCCGGCGATTCAGCAGATGAAGAAGCTGGAACTGCGCACCGTGGTGCTGAATGTGCCGAAGCAGGACGTGATTTCCAGGGACAACGTCTCGGTGAAGGTGAGCGCGGTGGTTTACTTTCGCATCGTCGATCCGGAGAAGGCCATTCTGCAGGTCACCAATCCCTGGGAGGCGACCAGTCAGCTCGCGCAGACCACGCTGCGCTCGGTGTTGGGGCAGCATGAAATGGACGAGATGCTGGCGCAGCGCGACAAGCTCAATGCCGCCATCCAGCAAATTCTCGACGCGAATACGGCGGCTTGGGGCATGAAAGTGACCAACGTCGAAATCAAGGACATCGACCTGGATGAGACCATGATTCGCGCCATGGCCCGTCAGGCCGAGGCCGAGCGCGGCAGACGCGCCAAGGTGATCCACGCCGAAGGTGAGAAGCAGGCGGCGCAAACACTGGCGGAAGCCGCCAGGATCCTTTCGAGCGAGCCCGCGTCGCTGCAATTGCGTTATCTGCAAACGCTCGCCGACATCTCCGGCGAAAAGAGTTCGACGATCGTGTTCCCGCTGCCTCTCGATCTGATCGCGCCGTTGCTGCAATCCTTGAAACGAAACTAACTCGGCCGTCCGGCCGGGTCGAATACCCGAAGGGCGGTCGACAATGCCCGCAACGCCGGCAGAATTTCGTCGGGTTGGCGCATGGACCGGCGCGCCGCTCCGACCGCTCGGTGCACGCTGTCCGAAGTCTCGCGACTTTCGATCCGGGCGATGGCCGGATCCCGGCACGCCGCCAAAGCGTCGACCCAATCGGCGGGTTGCAGGCTGCGAAAACGGCGCGTCACGAGACGGCTTGCACGGAACGCCGGAGCCATCTCCTCCACGCGGGCCACCGCCGCAACGAAGCCGCCCGGCGTTCGCTCGAGTGTCGCAGGGTCGAGAGCGTCGGAGAGTGTCGTCAGCGCATCGGCGATTCGCCGCCGCAGCGCATTGGTCGACCGCACCGGGAGAACGAACCAAGCCGAGGCAATGCCGACGACCGCGCCGATCGCTATTTCCTCCACACGCGGCCACAGTATGCGCGGGGCCGGCGCACCCGCAAAAACCTGCAACAGAGCCAGCGCCAGCGTGACAAAGAGCGCCCACCACGCATAATTCAAAGGCCGCAACCATACCGCAAGAAAAACCGCGCCGAGGATGAGCGCGGTGGTCGTCGTGTCGTGGTATCCGGCGGGCTTGCCGATCGACAAAGCCAGGATAGTGCCGGCCGCGGCACCGAGGATGCGCAATACGCTCTTGTACACAACATCCAACCGGCCTCGGTTGCCGCTGATGACGATAAAGGCCGTCAGGACGATCCACGCCCACCGCTCGGCAAAATGGACGTACCCGATCACGAAAGCTGCGGCGAGCGCGACGGCCATCTGAATGGCCATCCGCGTTGTCGCGCCCGGACGCAACGAACTCACGGTCATGGGCGCCGGCGCCGCACTGCGCGATTCGGACGTATTGGGCAGAAAGCGCAGGCGTCGGGCAATCGCATACAGCACGGTCACCCAAAGGAGCGCCAGCACTGCAATGACCGCCGGTACCAGCACGGCCGGGACGAGCCCTTGCGATGTCGCCGGTATATACGGCGTGGTGAGCAGGACGACGAACGGCAGTGTGATCAGCGTAGCGGCCCGCCGCGCCATGGAGCCGAATTGGCGCAACCACACCGACAGAAACATGGCTGCGACGAAAATCAGCGCGCCGAACCACGGAGTCCGATGCAGGAGCATGCCGACGCCGGCCGCGGCCCAGCCTACGATGGGCAGCGCAATGGCCGCCTCAATTCGGTCGCGCCTGGCGCGATAGAGCCCGCTGCGCGCGAGTGAGATGCACAGCACCACCGCGAGCACGGCCGGGCCGAGGCCGGGCGCGATGGTCCGGGCGCACAGCAGGGTGGCGATCGCCGCCGATAGAGTAACGACCGCTTCTCGGAGCGCAATTTGAACCCGCGCCGATGCCATCACCCGTCAGTCCGGCAATGTTGCTCCCGAGCCGCCCATCTCCTTGGGCATGTCTTTCATTTTTGGCTTGCCGTCAGGGATGTGCAGTACGGTTTCCTGATAGTGCACGTGCACGCCGGGCTCGAAGGTGAGCTTGGGGATCATCGCAGCGTAGACATCCACCAAATCCATGGTCGGATGCTCGGTGAACAGATGCCCACCGCACAACTTGCACCACTTGCGATAGCTGATGGGCGACTTATTGTAAGTGCCGATGCTCGCGGCTCCGTGCGTTATCTTCAATGCCTGCGGTTTCCACAGGGTGAACGCGTTCACCGGGCCCGCGGACCAATGCCGGCAGGATTCACAGTGACAGTATCCCATCGCAGCCGGTTCACCCGACACCTCAAATCGAACCTCGCCGCAAAAGCAGCTGCCCTTGTAGATATTTTTACTCATGTGCCGCTCCCAAGTGGAATCCGTAGCCGAAGAGTGCCACAGTTGTGCGAATTACATAAGTTCATCGGCGGGGGAAGAATGGGAAAGCACGGCGGATTGAGATTCTCGCGGGGCTGGTATGCAGCCGCCGGGTTTGCCGTTGCTGCCTGCCTAGCTGCGGGCACGGCGACTGCGGCGAGCGCAGTGTCGAACGGCGCAGCTCCCAAGACATCGACGGAGGAGTTTATGATTCCCGCGGTCGATCCCGGGACCCTACTCTATGTGCGCAACAAGCGCCCGCAGGGAGTGAAGAGATTCGCGCCCGACAAGATCCTGCTGTTCGTGCACGGCGCGACCTACCCGGCCGAGTCGGCGTTCGATCTGAAGCTGAACGGCCTGTCCTGGATGGACTATATCGCCGAGCATGGCTACGACGTGTACTTGGTGGACCTGCGCGGCTACGGCAAATCCACCCGCCCCCCACAGATGAGCCAGCCGGCCGAAGACAATCCGCCCATTGAGCGGACCGAATCCGCGGTCAAGGACGTGGGCGCGGCGGTGGATTTCATCTTGAAGCGGCGCGGCGTCCCGAGGATCGACCTCCTGGGTTGGTCTTGGGGCACGGAAATCATGGGTTGGTACACCGCGCAGAACAATGACAAGGTCAATCGCCTCGTGCTCTACGCGCCTATTTGGATCGCGACGTCGCCGGCCGCCATCAACCCGGGCGGGAAGTTGGGCGCCTACCGCAGCATCACGCGGGAAGCCGCGAAGAGTCGTTGGTTGAAGGGCGTGCCCGAAGACCAGACGGCGGAGTTGATCCCGGCCGGATGGTTCGAGGCCTGGTGGAACGCGACTTCTGCCAGCGATCCGGAGGGTGCGAAGCAAACACCGCCGGTGGTGCGTGCGCCCAACGGCGTCGTGCAGGACATAGGCGAGTTCTGGGCCGCCGGCAAGGCGCAGTACGATCCGGCGGATATTCGTGTACCCACCTTCCTGGCGCACGCCGAGTGGGACGCGGATACACCGAGCGCCATGCTGTACGCCTACTTCGCCCGGCTGACCCATGCGCCCTATAAGCGCTATGTGGAAATCGGCGAAGGCACTCACCACGTCATGCTGGAAAAGAACCGCATGCAGCTGTTCCAAGAGGTACAGCAGTTTCTCGACGGGAGTCTGAAATCCGGCGAGTGATGCGGTAACCTTAAGGAGGGAGGCGACCGACGCCCGAGCCACCGAACTACCTTGACGAGGTACTCATGGTCAGTCTGCATATCAACGGCGAAGTCAGGGAAATCGACGCGCCTCCCGACATGCCCCTTCTCTGGGTGCTAAGGGATCTCCTGGGACTTACCGGCACCAAGTTCGGCTGCGGCATAGCGCAATGCGGGGCCTGCACGGTGCACGTCGACGGAGCACCGGTGCGCTCCTGTCTATTGGCCGTGGGATCCATCGGCCAGCGTGCCATCACGACCATCGAGGGAGTGGGCACCTCTGCGACCGGCGCCAAAGTGCAGAAGGCCTGGCTCGAATTGGAGGTCATCCAATGCGGCTACTGCCAGTCGGGACAGATCATGTCCGCGACGGCCTTGCTCAACTCGACACCGCATCCCAACGATGCCGACATCGACGCGGCGATGGCGGGAAACATCTGCCGCTGCGGCACCTATGTGCGTATTCGAGAGGCGATCAAGCATGCGGCACAATGACGCCTTAGCCTTCCGGGTATCGAACCCCAAGTCCGGCGCCGCGCTCACGAGGCGCGGTTTTCTCGAGGCCGGTCTCGCAGTGGGCGGCGGCTTGGTTGTCGCCTTCCACCTGCCCATGGCCCACGGCGCTACGCCTGCGAATTCGACCTTTGCGCCGAATGCATTCATCCGCATCGACGGCCACGGCCGGGTCACACTCGTCATGCCGCAGGTCGAGATGGGTCAGGGCATATACACCGCGGTGGCGATGATATTGGCGGAAGAACTCGACGCGGACTTCGCGCATGTGACGCTCGAACATGCGCCGCCCAACGACAAGCTCTACGCGAACCCCACGTTCGGTCTTCAAGTCACCGGCAATTCCAATTCCGTGCGGTCGTTTTGGCTGCCCTTGCGCAAGGTCGCGGCGGGCACGCGCGCCATGCTGGTTCAAGCCGCTTCGCAAATATGGAAGGTGGATCCTGCCGCCATTCGCACCGAGAACGGCGAGGTCATTCATGACACGAGCAACCGCCGGCTCGCCTACGCGGCGCTGATCGACCGCGCCAGAGGGCTGACCCTACCTAAGGATCCGCCGCTCAAGGACGCGAAGGATTTCAAGCTGATCGGCAAGCCGCTCAAGCGCTTCGACACGCCGGACAAGGTCAATGGCAAGGCGCAGTACGGCATCGACGTCATGCTGCCGGGCATGAAGTTCGCAACGTTGGCGGCCTGTCCGGTGTTCGGCGGCAAGATCGGGCACGTCGACGATACCAAGGCAAAGAAACTCCCTGGCGTACGGCAGGTATTGGTGTTCGAGGATTTTGTCGCGGTGGTCGGCGATCACATGTGGGCGGCCAAGCAAGGCTTGGCCGCGCTCGACATCACCTGGGATGAAGGGCCTCATTCCGCGGTTTCTTCCGATGACGTTTGGAAGCAACTCCGTGCCGCCAGCAAGACCGAAGGCGCGGTCGCCAAGTCCACAGGAGACATCGCCAAGGGTCTGACTCAAGGCGAGTTGCTGGAAGCGCAGTACGAGCTACCCTTCCTCGCGCATGCCACCATGGAACCGATGAACTGCACCGTGCACGTCACGCCGGCGGGGTGCGAGGTGTGGGTGGGCTCCCAGGTGCTCTCGAGAGCGCAGTCCACGGCAGCCAAAGTCGCCGGACTGCCGATCGACCAGGTTATAGTGCACAACCATCTGATCGGCGGCGGCTTCGGCCGCAGACTCGAGACCGACATGGTGGGTTCCGCCGTGCAAATAGCCAAACAGGTGGACGGGCCGGTCAAGGTGGTCTGGACGCGGGAAGAGGACATCCAGCACGACGTGTACCGGCCCGTGTACCGCGATTCCTTGTCCGCCACCGTTTCCAACGGACGCATCGCCGGGTGGAAACACCGTATCACGGGTTCTTCGATCATGGCGCGCTGGCTGCCGCCGGCGTTTCAAAAGGGCATCGACGTCGATGGCGTCGACAGCGCGGTCGACATGCCCTACGACATCCCGAACATGCGCGTGGAATACGTGCGCGACGAGCCCTTCGCGGTGCCCACCGGCTTCTGGCGCGGTGTCGGCCCCAACAACAATGTGTTCGCCATCGAAAGCTTCATGGATGAATTGGCGAAGAAATCCAACAAGGACCCTGTCGTCTTCCGCCGCGATCTGCTCGGCAATGCTCCCCGCCTCAAGGCGGCGCTCGATCTCGCCGCGGAGAAGTCCGGCTGGGGCAGCGCCCTGCCCGCGCGCACGGGCCGCGGCATCGCGCTGCAGGTGGCGTTCGGCAGCTTCATCGCGACGGTCGCGGAAGCCGAGGTCGATACCCGCGGCGAGGTCCGCGTGCAACGCCTGGTGTGCGTCGTGGACACAGGCATCATCGTCAATCCGGATACGGTCGTCGCTCAGCTGCAGGGCGGCCTGATATTCGGGCTGACTGCCGCTCTGCACGGCAATATCACCATCGAGAAGGGCCGGGTACAGCAGAGCAATTTCAACGACTACCGCATGATGCGCATCAACGAAACCCCGCGAATCGAGGTTCACCTCATCAAGAGCGGCGAAGCCCCGGGGGGCATCGGTGAGACCGGCGTGACCGCCGCGCCACCGGCCCTCGGCAACGCCTTGTACGCGGCGACCGGCATCCGCCTGCGCCGGCTCCCCATCGATCCAGATGTTCTGTCCGGGAAGAAACCATCATGAACGACTCACCCAACACCGGCCGCAAGCGGCGCTACCTCCTCATCGGCATCGGCGTCATTGCCGCCGTTGTTCTCATCGGCTGGGTATGGATGGTGGCGCTCGCGCCCTCCCCCACCGATTTCGCGGGCGGGACCCACGTGGCGCTGACCGGGTATCAGGGAACGGACCCCACCGGCGCTCCGCCCGAGCTCAAGGGCGCGAGCCTCATCGAACGGGGCGAGTATCTCGCGCGCGCCGCGGATTGCGCGGCGTGCCACACCGCGGACGGTGGTGCCCCGTATGCCGGCGGACGCGCCTTCGTTCTGCCGTTCGGCACTCTGTACTCGACCAACATCACTCCGGACAAGGAAACGGGTATCGGCGATTACAGCGACGCGGATTTCCTCAACGCCGTACACAAGGGTATCGCCCCCGGCAATGAGAAACTCTATCCGGCGATGCCCTTCACCAGCTATACCTATATGTCCGATGCCGATGTGGGCGCCATCAAGGCCTACCTGTTCAGCGTCAAGCCCGTGCATGCGCCGGACCGGGAGAACAAGCTGAGCTTTCCGTTCAACCAGCGCTGGCTCATGGGCATGTGGGCTCTGTTGTTCAATCAGGACAAGCGATTCGAGCCGAGGCCTTCGCGCGATCCGCAATGGAATCGCGGCGCCTATCTGGTTGAAGCCATGACTCACTGCGGCGAATGCCACACGCCCCGCAATCTCTTGCAGGCGCTCGACCAGAGACAAAAATTCTCCGGCGCGGTGACGGCCGGCTGGCGTGCCTACAACATCACGTCGGATCCCAAAGCAGGCATCGGCGCCTGGAGCGAGGCCGATCTTGCGCACTATCTTTCGATGGGCCATGCCGACGGCCGGGGCACGGCGACGGGGCCCATGGGCGAGGCCGTCGACGAGAGCCTCCGGTATCTGACGCAGAGCGACATCTCGGCGATGGTGACCTACCTGCGATCGGTGTCCGCAATCGCGACCACCGACCTGCCGGAGCCCAAGTCCGCCCCCGCGTCCTCCCTGCACTCGGAGGGAGTGGCCGCCGATGTCGATGCGCGCGGCAAGGCCGTGTATGCCGGAGCCTGCGCGGCTTGCCACGATTGGAGCGGGGTCAGTCCGGTTCTCCCGGATGCAACGCTCACGGGTACACGCTCGGTGAACGACCCCGCTGCGATCAATGTGGCGCAGATCATTCTGACCGGCGCCCACCGGCGTGCGCCCGATGCGGGGACCAGCATGCCCGCTTTCGGCAGCGCCTATTCCGACGAGGAGATTGCAAGCCTCGCCAACTACGTCACCGCCCGATTCGGCGCGAAACCGTCGGCGTTGACCGCGGACAACATCGCGGCGCTGCGGGCCGAGGACTAACTAGCCTGCGAAGGAGCGTCGCCGAAAGCTCCGGGGTCCTCAACCAAACTGGAAACCGGAGATCCGCTTGCCGCCGATCGATTCGCCGAAGCTGCGAACTCCGCGGTCGCCCGCCGCTGCACCGGCGGCGACCATCAGAGGAATCAAATGTTCTTCGCGCGGATGCGAGGCCGCACCGCCCGGCGCCTCGCGCCATTTCGTCAGCAAATCGTCTCGGGTCGCGGGATCTTGCACGGCATCGCCCAACCAGGCATCGAAGGCGCCCGCGGCGTCGGCGCCTCGCCCCGAGAACATATCGGCCAAATTGTGGTAGCTCATGCCGCTGCCGACGATCAAAACTCCCTGATCCCGCAGCGGCGCTAATGCGCGGCCCAAATTGAGATGCAGCGCGGGATCGAGGCTGGCCTGCAACGAGAGCTGCAGAATGGGCACGTCCGCGTTGGGATAAATGAGCAGAAAGGGCACGAACACGCCGTGGTCGAGACCACGCCTGGATTCCACATCGCTCTGAAAGCCCGCATCCCCCAACAGCTTGCGGACGCGCTCGGCCAGTTCCGGAGCGCCGGTCGCCGGATACTTCAATCGATAGGTATGTTCCGGGAATCCGTAGTAGTCAAACAACAGACCCGGCTTGGCCGCGATGTTGAACGTGGGCAGAGGATTCTCCCAATGCCCCGATATGACCAGCACCGCCTTGGGCCTCACGCCGAGCGATGCGTCGATGCCTCGCAGATAGGCGGCCAATCCATCCCACATGTGCGGATAGGCCGCGGGCGGATCGATGAAAAAGCACGGGCCACCACCGTGCGGAATGAACAGAGTCGGCAGTCGTTTGATGGTGTTCACTTGAGTTGCCCGGCCGTCTTGAGACTAGCCGGGCAATCTATGAACGTCAATCGAGCGCCGGCCGCCGGCGCTTGCAGCGACCTTACGCGTTGGTGCTGATGCTGGATCCGGCGACCGTCGGTGATTGCGTACCGCCGGCCTGTCCCTTATGCGACAAGTTGTTCAAGTAATTCTGCAGCAACATGCTTTGCTGCTGCTGAGTCGAGGACGTGCCGGTGGCCGACGCGGTCGTGGCGGCAGCCGTCGACGCGGTCGTGGCTGCGGCCGTGGTCGTGCTCGCGGTGGTAGCGGGCGTCGTGCTCGTTTGCAGGCCGACCACTTGTTCCAGCGACTGTAGCAGCGTCCCGAACAAGCTCTGCGTGGCCGCGGTGGGTGACTGCGCCGACGCGTCGCTGGTGGAGGAACTGTCGGTGGAATTCACCTTCGAACCGTGCTTGTGCCCGTGCGAAGAAAGATTGGCCGGTGGGAGCGCCGCCGATGAGGGCAGGCTCAAGTTGGTAACTGACGACATAGGATATTTCCTTGGATTACTGCGTTGCGACGTTGATTCCGGATGCAATCAAGGGGGGTGACGGCAAGGTTTTGCCGCTTGCCGCCGGCAGGCGGCCATGCATTGCCGCCCTTGCGGCTGTCTTGTGCCAATAGCTCATCACCGGCCCTCGATAGCTGTACTTGCGCACCCGGGAGAACGTGCACCCCGGGGCCTCCCAGAGTACTAAGCAGGTTTTGTGCCAACGCCTGGCCCCGGGGCCCGCTGCACTGCGGTGGCCGGCGAGCGTGTCAGGTGAGATGATGGCTGCGAACACCGCAGCGCTCACTTCGAACTATCTTGGGATTTCTGTATGGCCAGCATGCCCGAACTTGGGGCCCGTGTGCCCGCGGCCGGCGCGACCACCCGGTCTTTGCGGGTGCGGCAAACGGCGACGGTGCTGCTCCTGTTCGGCGGTTACGGCGCGCTCTACTTCTGCCGCGCCGACCTTTCGGTCGCAACGCCGCTGCTGGCCGACGAGTTGGGGAAGCATGGCCTCAGCCACGGCGATGCCATCATCCGCATGGGCTCGATCGCCTCCTTCGGCGTATTTGCCTACGCTCTCGGCAAATTGTTCTTGGGAGGTCTCGGCGACTTCTGGGGCGGCCGAGTCAACTTTCTCATCGGCTTGGTGGGCGCAACCGGCTTTACGCTGATGTTCGCATCGGGACTCAGTCTGCCGCTGTTCAGCATCGCGTGGATCGGCAACCGCCTGACACAATCGCTTTCGTGGGCGGGGCTGATCAAGGTTTCCTCGAAATGGTTCGACTTTTCGTCCTACGGAATGGTCATCGGCATCCTGAGCATCAGCTACCTCGTGGGTGACGCGGCGGCACGACAGTGGATGGGAATGCTCATCGAGCATGGCTTCGGCTGGCGCGCCCTGTTTTACTTCGCGGCCGCGGTGGTCGGTCTGTTCTTGGTCGTGAATTATTTCTTTCTTCGGGAGTCGCGCCGCGATGCGGGATTCACCGAGGCGAAACCGAATCCGCTGAATCTGTTTGCGGGATCGGAATCGCGGCCGCAAAGCGTGGCTCAGCTGCTGCTCCCCCTGTTCCGCAGCCGCGCCTTCATACTGGTTTGCTTCCTATCCCTGGGCTGCACGATAATTCGCGAGTCCTTCAACTTTTGGACCCCCGTGTATTTGCGCGACTATCTGGGTTATAGCGTCAGCAGCGCGGCACGCCTGAGTTCGATTTTCCCGGGCGTCGGCGCCGTATCGGTGCTCGCGACCGGCTGGCTCAGCGATCGTCTCGGCGTGAACGGGCGGTCGCTGATCATGTTCGTGGGATTGTCCGCCACGGCCGCGGCCTTGCTCGCGCTCATGACCTTGCCGTCCAGCTTGACCGGATCCCTGTTGCCGCTCATCGCCATCGGCACCATCGCCTTCTGCCTGCTGGGTCCGTATTCCTATCTCGGCGGCGCCTTCGCTCTCGATTTCGGCGGCAAACAGGCGGGCGCAGTCTCATCGGGCATCATCGACGGAGTGGGATATCTGGGCGCGGTGGTCGCCGGCGACAGCATCGCTCGGGTCTCGGTGGCCTTCGGCTGGAAGGGAGTATTCGTGGCTCTCGCGGCCGTCAGTGCCCTGGCGGCGCTCGGCGCGGGGTATCTCTACTTTTTGGGCGCGAAGGCGGCCGCCAGCAGTAAGCATCTGCCGTGACAAGCGCTGCGTTGGCAAAGCGGATCTGGTCGCTGCCCGACATGCTCAATGTCGAATGGGTGGACGGCACCTCGAGCGAATATGCGAGTCTTTGGCTGCGCGACAATCTGCGCGAGGACCGCGATCCCCACAGCGGACAACGGCTCGTCGATATACCGGACTTGCCCGAGAACCCCAAGATTCGGTCGGCGGTTGCCCACAACGGTGCGGTGGATATCGAGTGGGAAGCCGAGCCGCAGCCCGCGACCTTCGAACTCGAATGGCTGCGCGCACACGCATCGAACCGCTCCCTGCGGCCGCCGGAATTCGCACCGAAGCACTGGCTCGAGGGATCCGCTCTCGATGCCGTGAAGAACTTCGCCTGGGCGACCCTCCAGGCAGCCCAAGGTGATCGGGCGCTGCGCGCGGCATGGACGGCGCGGCTGCTGCAAGACGGGATCGCGTTCTTGAGCGAGGTGCCGTCGGTCGATGCGGGAATCCTCGAGGCCGCATCCCTGGTGGGTCGGATCTTGGAGACCAACTACGGGCAGATCTTCGACGTTCGCTCGGTGCCGCAACCGGAAAATCTGGCGTATTCGGACTTGGGATTGGGCTTGCACACGGACAATCCCTACCGCGAGCCGGTTCCGGGGTTTCAGGTGCTGCATGCCTTGATCTCATCGCCCGACGGCGGCGAGAGCCTGTTCGGCGACGGTTTCGCCATCGCCGAGCACTTGCGCAGCACATCTCCCGATGCCTTCGCCGTCCTGACCCAGACGCCCGTGCCGTTCTTGTATCGATCCAAGGACGCGGAACTCTACGCTGAAAGGCCGTTGATTCAACTCACGTGTTCCGGCGAGGTGAGCGCGGTGCATTACAACAGCCGCTCGATCGCGCCGCTGCGGCTCGCCGCCCGCGATGCGCGGCCGTTCTACTCGGCTTATCGGCGCTTCGCAGCCCTGCTGCGCGACGCGCGGTTTCACTTGCAGCTGCGCTTGCGCGACGGCGATCTCGTGGTCTTCGACAATCAACGCACCCTGCATGGCCGAACCGCCTTCTCCTCGGCAAGATTCCCGCGCCACCTGCGAGGCTGCTACCTGACCCGCGACAGCGTGTACTCCGAGGCCGCCCTGCTTCGACGTCATTTCAATTCGGACAAACGCCCATGAGTCTCACCGACGAAATTCTCGCCATATTCAAAAAACGCGGTGCGGACGCCTACTTCGGCGAATGCGTCTCGACGATCGAGCACTCGCTGCAGGCCGCGCATTTCGCGCAAGCCGCGGGTGCGCCACCGGGACTCATCGTCGCCGCCCTATTGCACGACATCGGACACCTGGTCGAGGAGGTGCCGAGCGATCTTGCGGACTGGACCGAAGACGCCCACCACGAGCGGGTTGGAGGCCGCTGGCTTGCCCGGCGATTTCGCCCCGAAGTGTCGGAGCCGGTGCGCCTGCACGTTCCCGCCAAACGCTATCTCTTGGCCACCAACGCGGAGTACTTCGCCAAGTTGAGTCCCGCCTCGGTGATCACCCTGAAACTGCAGGGCGGGCCCATGGCGGCGCACGAGGTCGCTCAATTCGAGACCGAGCCCTTCCACAAGGATGCCGTACGTGTCCGTCAATGGGACGATCAGGGCAAGGTGGCCGGCTTGAAGACACCGGGGTTGGGAGACTATCGCGCGCTCATCGAGGCGTTGGCTATCTAGAACGGCAGGAGGACTGCACGCTCACGATGCGCCGGCGATTCAGGGCGAGACGTCAGGCGGCGTAGAGGAGTTACGCTGCTCTGCCTCATGGCGGATTTTTTCCATGTGATCCGCCCACTTCTGCGCCAATTCCGGTACCGTCTCGCCGGATCGTTCGAGCGCATCGCGCACGGCGCCCATTTCCCCCAGTCTCGCCATCCGGCTCACATATGCGTTGCTGCGTTGGACCGCCTCGCAGCTCCAGGTATCGTCATTGCCCGCCGGTGCTGTCTCCTCAATCACCTGCATCAGGGCATCGCGTTTCATCTTGAGATCATTCACGCGCTGCGCCGGCCAACCAGCGCGGGCGCCAATGCCCGTGCCGATCCCGAAGTCCAGCAGTGTGGTACCCCGGGTGACCCAAAGGTCGGCCAGAGAGCTGCACTGCTGCCGGACATTACTGTCCCGCATGGCCTCGCTGGAGCAATGCTTCGAGGCCGCGCTGAATTCAGTGTGGGCGGTGGCCGCTTCAATCCCGATCACCTCCACGGCAAGGTAGGACCATTGGGCCGGTGTCAGGTCACTGGGCAACTCAGGTTCGGCGAAGGTGTACATCGAGTACACGTATGAGTCGCTCATGGATGCCTGGGCCGCCCGTCCAAACGCCGCCGCTTCGGCCGCACCGTCGTGTCGGTCGCGCGCTTTGCCGGCAAGCAGCAGCCAGGGCACCGCGTTGTCGGGATCCAGTCGGGCCCACCCGTCCGTTGATAGCTGCCCGCATGAACCCCCCGCCGGGTCACCGAATTTGGCGCTGCACGCATACAATGCGGTGGCATAGACGGCGGGATCTCCGGTCCCGACGGCCAATTGCACCAGGCTGTCGCGCAGCTGCTCGGTCATCGGCAGGATCTGGGGTACATCGCCGATTTTTCCTTCCAGAAAGAGTCCCGCTGCGCGGGCCCGATAGTCATCGTTATTCAGCAATGCGGACAGCCACTTCTGCGCCGCTTTCTGCGTCTTCGCACCAACGTACCTGGAAACGGCCATAGGATCCGTGGTAGCCAGCGCGACCTTGCCGAAGCCGCAGATATCAACTTTGCGGACATTATCAGGCAGGGATTGGGGACCGAGGAGCGCCGGGGACGTAACGAGAGTACGCAGCTTGGCGGGTACATTCTTGGATGCGGTCGAGGGCGGCGCGGAGCCGGGCGAGCCGCGAAACCACGGGCCGAACTCGATGAGGACGGCGATGATCAGCAATCCCGCCGCCAACATCCAAGACTTGGATCTCGGTACCAAGGGTCCATCCCTGTCGTTCGCTTCGACGCTTCCGAAGACTGGAACGCGGCGGCCGTTGCGTCAATACCGTGTACCAGGGTCCCTGACTACACGGTAGGATGTCTCCATGACGATAAGGGACCATCTGAAGCGACGCAGAAATAAGGCGGTGCTGCTGGTGCTTCCGGGCATCGCCTTTTGCGTATTGTCGGCTGTTTTTGTGCCCGATAGCTTTTGGCTGACTTGGCTTTCGCTGGCGGCTTTGTTTGCCGGACTCGTGGGGGTCATCGTGCTGCTGAACCGCACCCCATGCCCACGGTGCCAACGGCCGCTTGGGCCGATAGCTGCCCGGGCTGCAAACGGATGGGCTAGGACCGCACATTGCCCGCATTGTCGCGTGAGCCTCGATGAGCCGATGAAGGGTGCCTGAGATTCGCACCGCCGAGCGCGCTATTTCCGATTCAAGCGCAATTACCCGTAACGATAGGCTCACCGTGGCAGCCATCGGCCTCGCGGCCATGTGCCTGGTGACCTTCGATCACGAGGCGTTGGGTCATGGAGGCATGTGCCTTGCGCTGGGCGGACACATCCGGATTCTCACCAGCTCGGTCTTTCGCTGCGATCTGCGATCTGTATGGATCGATCCGGCGGGTCCCTTCGGGAATCTACTCGTCGGCGCGCTGGCGCTGGTTTTGGTCGGCACCGTTCCGCGTCGATCTGCCGGCATTCGGCTCTTTCTGATTCTCGTCGCCTGCTTCAGCTTCTTCTGGGAGGCGGGATATGTGATTGAGGCGATGCGAAGCCGTCATGGTGACCTGTACTCGGCTGCGCGAGATTTCTTGGGTGAGCCCTCGACAGGGTGGCGCATTGGCGGGACGCTGGCCGGCTTGGGTCTGTATTTATTTACCGCGAGGTGGACGTCCCGCGCCCTGTTGGAACTCTGGCCCGTCGCAGCCGCTGCGCGCCGTGTCGCAAGAACGGCATGGGCCACCGCCTCCATTGGTGCCGCATTGGCCGCCCTCGCCTACACGGGGGAGGGATTCGGGGATTTGCGGGACGCCATTCTCGAAATCGGCGCGAGTTCGTGGCCGTTGCTGATCATACCGAGATCGAACAGCAGCACCCCAGAGGCGCTGCCTGCAGGAATCATCGTCCGCAATTGGACAGTCGTCTGCGCTTCGGCCTTGGTCTATGCGATTTTCGTGGCCACCCTGGGCCGCGGCTTGCGGTTACTCACTCTGCACTTCAGAGTACTTGACGGGACACAGTATCTCTCTTAAGCTTTTGAACATGTCTAGGCCGGGCGATTTATTCTCCGTTCACTCCGAAGCCCCGGTGGCCATCGAGAGCCGCGCGCTCGGCACCCTGGCCTATATCCGGGCGTCCATCGAGTCATCGAGTTCCATGGACGTGCCCGGCATGGCCGGCATCGTCATGGGCATGATCGGCGTTCTTGCATCCGTGGTGGTATCGCTGCCGCGCTGGGCGCCTCACTGGTTGGGGATTTGGTTGGCCGCGGCTGCGGTCGCCTTGCTGCTCGGCGGCGCATTGGTGGCGCGACAGATCACTCCACGCGGGGGCACTCGGTATTTGGGGCCGGCGAGGAAATTTCTGCTCTGCCTTTGCCCTGCCCTATTCGCAGGCGCCGTGCTGACATGGGTGTTGGGAACCGCCGGCCTGGCGGCCCTCATCCCGGGCATGTGGCTGCTTCTCTACGGCTGCGCGGTGCTCTCGGCAAGCACGGTGACGAGCGCGGCGATCGCGCGGCTCGTGTGCGTCATGGGAGGCTCGTTCGTCGTTCTCGGTTTGATGACGTTTGCGCTGCCCGCTACCGCGCACACGGCCATGTTGGGGTTGGGGTTCGGCGGTCTGCACCTCCTCTTCGGCCTCTTGATCCGGCGCTCGACTCATGACGGCTAAATCCGGCGCCATCAAGCGCAGCGAGCCGGCCGCGGCGAGTTCCGGCAAGGCGCCTTCGAAGCCGGCGGCGTCGCTTCGCGCCCGGGCTGGAGGCGAGGATGCGGGATTTGACCGCCTGATCTACGAGCGGGTGCGGCTCGGCATCATGAGTGCGCTCGCGATGAACGAGCAGCTGAGCTTCAACGAGCTCAAGTCTCTGTTCGACGTGAGCGACGGCAATCTGAGTGCGCACGCGCGCAAGCTCGAAGAAGCGGGCTATGTGGTGTGCACGAAGTCCTTCGAGGACCGAAGACCGAAGTCCCAGTACCGCATCACAGCGGTCGGAAAGAGGGCATTGCTGCGCTACCTCGAGCACATCGAGGCCGTCATCAAAGCAACCCGGCGCACTTGACGCCATGCACGTCGCGATCATCATGGACGGCAACGGGCGCTGGGCCACCCAGCGTGGGCTGCCGCGCACCGCCGGGCACGTCGAGGGAGCGAAGGCAGTGCGCGCCACGGTCGAAGCGGCGGCGCGCGCGGGCATCGACGTACTCACCTTGTACGCCTTCTCGTCCGCCAATTGGACGCGGCCGGCGCCGGAGATCGCGGCCCTGATGCGGCTGTTTGGTCAATACCTCTTCACCGAAACCCGCCGCTGCGTGGAGCAATCGATCCGAATCAACGTGATCGGGCGGCGCGATCGGCTCGGCGAGCACCTGCTTCGGTCCATCGAACAAAGCGAGCGCCTGAGTGCGGCGTGCGAAGGGATGCTCTTGCGAATAGCGGTCGACTACTCGTCGCAGCACAGCATCGTGCAGGCCGCACGGCGCGCCCAACTCGACAAAGAACTGTCGTCCGAGGAGTTTCACCGCCTGCTGCTCGAGGTCGACCATTGCGCCTGCCCGGTGAGCGAGGTCGACCTGCTGATTCGCACCGGAAGCGAGCGGCGACTCAGCGATTTTCTCCTCTGGGAATCCGCGTTCGCGGAGCTGCATTTCAGCGACTGCCTGTGGCCCGACTTCGATGAGCGGCGTTTTCTAAGCGCCCTCGAGGACTATAACGGCCGCCAAAGACGCTTTGGCGGCCTCAGCGCGAAGACGGTTTAGCCGCCTGCGCAAGGGATGCCGGGTCGAACTCGCGCGCCCGCGCGGGCCGCATGTCTGACGACAATTTGAGCGTTTTCACCCTGGCGAGCGGCGCCGAAGATGTATTGCTGCACCGCTTCGGCTTACCCTTGGCGCGCGATTCAGAATAAAGGCCACTATTTGCGAAGGGCCGGACTGTCACCCCGGGCGATCTTCTCGAATACCGGCGCGAAGAACAGGGATGGGCCCATGAACATCAATCTCTCTCGACGGTCGTTGTCCGCCGCCGCAGGCGGTTTATTGATTCTGAGCGGAGCACTCGACGGCTGTGCGTCGTCCCGCGTACTCAAGAATCCCCTGCCGCCCGCCCAAGCGAATTTGGGGTGGACCGCCTCTGCACCCGATGGGGTGAAGCTCGAGATCCATGAGCTCATATTCCGCGACGGCGGCGGCAGTTGGGTGAAGAAAGCGAACTGGGACGAATACGTGCTCACCATTGAGAATGGTTCACCGGATGTGCTCAAGATTCAGGGCATTTACCTCTATAGCGACAAGCTTCCGGCGCCCGCACAGAGCAGCACCTCCCGAGCCCAGTTGGATACCCAATCGAACGGCACTCTGCGGGCGCTGAAGGACACGGGAATCGTCGCCGGCGTTGGAATCGTCGGACCCTCGGCGCTGATCGTCGCGGGAGTCGGTACGAGCGGCGGCATGCTATCGGCGTCAGGCGCCGGTGCAGCTGCGGCGACCGTGGGTATCATCGCAATCCCGGTCGGTCTGATCGGCGGGACTGTATACGTCATCAATCGCCACAGCCGCGACAAAAAGGACAAGGTGCTGGTCCAGCACAAAATCGAGGAGCGGGGATTCATCGTCCCCCAGCAGATACTTGCGCAAGATCAAGCGACCAAGAGCGCCTTCTTCCCCATCACGCCGGCGCCGACCCGGCTGGTGGTCAATTACCTACTCCAAGGCGACGTTCGCGAGCTTTCGCTCGAACTGCCCGGCCTCGCGGGCCTACATTTGAAAGCAACGCATGCGGCCGTGATGCCTGCACCGGCGGCCAATGTGACGCTCTGACCGGGGAGCGGCGCTACCCACCCTGCCGCCGGCGCCAGACGGCGACGGCCAGCAACAGACCCGCGCCGATGATGACGGGATAGTTGCCGAATCGGGCATAGGGTGTGAGTCCCGTCATGGGTTGCACGTCGGCCTTCAATACGGCCTCTTGAAACTGCGGCAGACGCGCCACGATTTCCCCATGCGGCCCGATCACGGCCGTGATGCCGTCGTTCGCGGCGCGCACCAAGTAGCGGCCGGCCTCGAGCGCGCGCATGCGGGCAATCTGAAAATGCTGATGAGGCGCGGTGGAGTCACCGTACCACGCATTGTTGGTGACGTTGATCAGCAGCGTAGCCTCGCGCAATACCTTGAGCTGGCGGCTGCCGAAGGCATCCTCGTAGCAGATGGTCAGGCCGAGCTTCTGACCTGCGGCGCTTCGCACCGGCTGGTCCTCGCGCCCGGGCGTGATGTCGTCATACGGCAGGCTCATCAGGCGCAGCCATGTGCGCACGAACGATGGTACCGGAAAATATTCGCCGAACGGCACCAAATGCCGCTTGTAATACCAACCACCGTCCGAATCGCTCAGCACCAGGAGCCCGTTGTAATAGCGCCTCGCCGCCGAGTCGTAGTTCACCAGACCGATCGCAAAGTCGGCGCCATTCGCGTGTCCCAGCTCCTTGAGCCGCCGCAAATAGTCGGGTATCTGATTCGCGAGCACCGGCAGCGCGGCCTCCGGCCAGACGATGAGCCGGGCGCCCCACGCATCGGCCGTGAGCCTTGAATATCGCGCCATGGTTGAGTCGCTGTTCTTTGCCTGCCACTTCTGGTCCTGCGGCACCGCGCCTTGCACGGCGGCGACGGCCACGGGCGGACCTGCTTCGGTCGTCCAGTTGTGACGCACGAGCAGCGCAGGCCCTAGGAATAGCGCGATCATGCCGCCGAGCGCGAATGCCCGACGCGGCATCGAGACCCCAGGCGTCAGCAGCACGCTGAGCGCAACCGCAATCGTGACGGCGGCCCACGACACTCCATACACTCCGAGCAGCGGTGCCCAGCCCTTCAGCGGCGAATCGATCATGGCGTAGCCCAGCGACAGCCAGGGGAAGCCGCTCAACGCCCAACCGCGCAGCCATTCGAGCAGCACCCACAGGGCGGGCAGCACCAGCCACGCCCGCGTCGCACCGAGCTTCAGCCAGAAGCGATTCGCGAAGTAGCACAGCCCCGCCGAGTACACCGACATCAACGCGACCAGCCCCGCCTGCAATATCAGGGTCAACCAAATCGGCACCAAGCCGAAGACATGCAGGCAGGTGTATAGCCAGTAGGTGCCGAACACGAACAGGCCCGCGCCGAATGCGGCGCCCGTCCACCCGGCGCGGCGCGGCGGCAGGCCCCGAATCAGCGCGAACAGCGCCGCAGGCATCAGAATGGCGATGGGCCACCACGAAAATGGCGCGAACGCGAGATTGAGACAGGCGCCGGCGACGAACGCGGCCGACAGCCGCCATAGGGCCTGTGTATGCAACGCGGCGGAGCCGCGTTCATCTACGCTCAAGGAACGGTCTCGTCGGGGGCGGGGGGTTCGATGTCCGTGGGCGTGATGACACGTAGCAGATCGATTCGGCGGCGATCGGCGCGCAGAACCCGAAACTCCATCTCGCCGACCCGAATGACCTCGCCGCGGCGCGGCAGCCGCCCGAACTCCTGCATCAGGAGCCCGCCGATGGTGTCGTATTCCTCATCCGAATACTCCGTGCCGAAGTACTGGTTGAAATCGGCGATCGGTGTAAGCGCGCGCACCGTGAACTCACGCGCACCCTCCCGGCGGATTGCCTGATCGTCTTCCACGTCGTGTTCATCGTCGATTTCGCCGACGATCTGCTCGATGACGTCCTCGATGGTCACCAACCCGCACACGCCGCCGTATTCATCGACGACCATGGCGATGTGATTGTGGCTGCGGCGAAATTCCTTGAGCAGCACGTTGAGCCGTTTGCTCTCGGGAACGAACACCACGGGACGCATGAATTCGCGAATCTCGAAACTATCCTCGCCGGCGACCTGCAAGCGCAGCAAATCCTTCGCCAAGAGAATGCCGAGGATTTGATCGCGATCTTCGCCGATCACGGGAAAGCGCGAGTGACCGGATTCGACCACCAGCTCGACGAGCTTATCCGGCGGCTCGTCGCGCTCGACGAACACCATCTGCGAGCGCGGTACCATGATGTCGCGCACCTGCATGTCCGCCACCGCCAGCACGCCCTCGAGCATGACCAGCGCATCGCCGTCGAACAGCCCGCGCTCGCTGGCCTCGCGCAAGTCCTCGATCAGTTCGGCGAGATCGCGCGGCTCACCGGACATCGACTGAGTAATGCGTTTTAACCAGCGGCCGGTGGTGCCGCCTTGAGGTTGTTCTGACATGGGGCCTTAAGCATACTCGATCAACGATACGGGTCCGAAAAGCCAAGCCGATCAAGGATTTGAATCTCCCTCGCCGCCATTTTAGCAGCTTCCGCCTCGCGTTCGTGATCGAAGCCCTGAAGATGCAGGACGCCGTGCACGGTCATGTGCGCCCAATGAGATTGCACCGTCTTTCCTTGCGTCCGGGCCTCTTGAGCGACGACCGGAGCGCAGATGACGAGTTCACCCAGAAAGTATCGGCCATCCGGAACCGTCCCCGCGCCGCCGAACGACAGCACATTGGTCGGCTTGTCCTTATGCCGATAGTGCGCATTCAGGCTGCGGCTGCGTGAGCGTCCGACCACCCGAACCGAGAGTACCGTCGGCCGCCGATTGGGCGCGAGCGCCGCGGTGGCCCACACGGCCAATTGCCGTGGGCTCGGAACCCAGGGTCGCCGCGCCGCATAGCTCACATCCAGTTCGAGCCGGCGAACCACCGTCTCAGGCACCGTCGTCGGGAGCTTTTGCCTCGTAGGCCTGCACGATTCGCTGCACCAAGGGATGCCGTACCACGTCGCGCGAGCTGAACATCGTGAATGCGATTCCCGTCACCCCGCGCAAGATATCGATCACGGTGCGTAGGCCGGACGGCTTGGAATTGGGCAGATCGATTTGAGTGATGTCGCCGGTAACGACGGCTTTGGAGCCGAAGCCGATGCGCGTCAGGAACATCTTCATCTGTTCGTTGGTGGTGTTCTGCGCCTCGTCCAATATCACGAACGAGTCGTTCAGCGATCTGCCGCGCATGAACGCCAAGGGCGCCACTTCGATCACATTGCGCTCGATCAGCTTGGCCACCCGCTCGAATCCCATCATTTCGTACAGCGCGTCGTACATCGGGCGCAGGTAAGGATCGACCTTCTGCGATAGATCGCCGGGGAGAAAGCCCAGACGCTCGCCCGCTTCGACCGCCGGGCGCACCAGCACGATGCGCCGGACCTTCTCCGATTGCAGCGCCTCCACCGCACAGGCGACGGCAAGATAGGTCTTGCCGGTGCCGGCCGGTCCGATGCCGAAAGTCAGATCGAAGTTGCGGACATTGTGGAGATATTCGGTCTGATTGGCGCCGCGGGCACGCACCGTGCCGCGCGAGGTGTGAACCTTGAGCTCGTCGGAATCCGTATTGTCGTCGCCGTTGTTGCTGTCCATGTCCAATTCCTGAAGCGCAATGTGCACCCGCTCGGAATCCACCGGCTCGCGCTGCGCGCGAGCATACAAGCCGAGGAGCACCGCCTCCGCACGCTTGATTGCCTGGGCCGAGCCGACGATTTGAAACCGATTCCCTCGCCGCCTCACCTCCACCCCGAGCCTAGCCTCGATCTGATGCAGATGCTCGTCAAGAGGACCGCACAGTTCCACCAATCGGACATTGTCCGCCGGGGCGAGCAGCACGTCACGGGTCACCGCACTCAAACTTGCGGCACCTCGCCGGCGATGAGACGCCCGCGCAGCGAATTCGGCATGGCTTCGGTGATGATCACATCCGCAAATCGGTTGATGAGGGCCATCGGGTCATCCGCCGGGCCGTCGAAATTGACCCAGCGGTTGTTGTCGGTGCGGCCGGCGAGCTGCATCGGATTGCGCTTGGCAGGCCGCTCAATGAGCACCCGTTGCCGGCTGCCCACCATGCGCTCTGAAATTGCGCGCGCCTGGCCATTCAAGCGCTGCTGCAACAGCTCGAGCCGACGTTGCTTGACCTCGTGCGGCACCTCGTCCGGCAATGCCGCGGCGGGGGTGCCGGGACGGCGGCTGTAGATGAAGCTGAACGACTGATCGAACCCCACCTCCGCCACCAAATTCATGGTGGCGACGAAATCCTCGTCGGTCTCGCCGGGAAACCCGATGATCAAATCCGTCGATATGCAGATATCGGGCCGCACCGCTCGAAGCTTGCGCAGCTTCTGCTTGTACTCGAGCACAGTATGGCCCCGCTTCATTGCAGCAAGAATACGATCGGAGCCGCTCTGCACCGGCAGATGCAGGAAGTTGTTGAGTTTGGGTACGTTCGCATAGGCTTCGATCAGGCTGTCGTTGAAATCGAGCGGATGCGAGGTCGTGAAGCGGATACGCTCCACCCCGTCGATGGCGGCGACGAAATGAATCAGCAGGGCCAGATCGGCGCACGTGCCGTCCTCCATCGTCCCTGCATAGGCGTTCACGTTTTGACCGAGCAGTGTTATTTCGCGCACGCCCTGCGCCGCGAGCTGTTGCACTTCCTCGAGCACCTGCTCGAAGGGGCGGCTGATCTCCTCGCCGCGCGTGTAGGGCACGACGCAGAAGCTGCAGTACTTGCTGCAGCCCTCCATGATGGAGACGAACGCCGTTGCGCCCGATGCGCGAGGCTGCGGGAGCCGGTCGAATTTCTCGATTTCCGGAAAACTGATGTCGATTTGCGGGCGGCCGGATTCCTTCAACCCCTCGAGCATCGCCGGCAATCGGTGCAGGGTCTGCGGCCCGAACACCAGATCCACGAACGGGGCGCGATCCGTAATCCCTTCGCCTTCCTGGCTTGCCACGCAGCCTCCGACTCCGATGACCACATGCGGGCGCTGCTGCTTGAACAGCCGCCATTCGCCCAGCAGGGAGAACACCTTTTCCTGGGCTTTTTCGCGAACGGAGCAGGTGTTGACCAGCAGCACGTCCGCCTCCGCCGGGTTGTCGGTGGGCGTCATGCCATGGGTCGTTTCCAGCACGTCCCGCATCTTGCCGGAATCGTACTCGTTCATCTGACAGCCGAAGGTTTTTATGTATAAACGACCGGGCATGCTCTCGCGATAGGCTCCCCTGGAAAAGGCCGCTAAGATACTAGGAACCATGGCAATACGCGAAGTTCTTAGGATGGGCGATCCGCGCCTGCTGGCGGTAGCCGCGCCGGTGGCCGAATTCGGCACTTCCGGGCTCGAAAGCCTGTTGACCGATATGCGGGACACCATGCAGAGCCTCAGCGGGGCGGGGCTCGCTGCACCGCAAATCGGGGTGGGCCTGCGCGTGGTGATATTCGGCTTCGAGGTCAATCCGCGCTATCCGGAGGCAGATGCCGTGCCCTTTACGGTGCTGATCAACCCCGTCTTGACGCCCCTGGGCGACGAGCAGGATGAGGGCTGGGAGGGATGCCTGTCGGTTCCCGGCATGCGTGGACTCGTACCCCGATATCGCCATCTGCGCTATACCGGAGTGGACGCCGCCGGGCTACCCATCGATCGCACGGTCAGCGACTTTCATGCCCGGGTCGTGCAGCACGAAGTCGATCACCTCGACGGCATCCTGTATCCCCGGCGCATCCGAGATCTGACCCAGTTCGGCTTCAATGACGCCCTGTTTCCCGGCCAGAATCTCGTCGACGACTGACATGCGCACGATGCACGCACTGGTGACCGGCGCGTCGCGAGGAATCGGCCGCGTCATCGCGACGCAGCTCGCAGAACGCGGCGTGCGCATCGCCCTGCACTACCGCAGCAATCGAGAAGCCGCTGAAATGACCCTCGCCCGTCTTCCCGGAACGGGGCACGCGACATTTGCCGCGGATCTCGACGATCCGGCTGCGACCGCGCGGCTGTGGAATCAGGTCATCGAGCGCTGGGGCGCGGTCGATGTCCTCGTCAACAACGCCGGGATATACCTCGAGCATGCGCCACTGACCACCGACTATGAATCCTGGCAGTCCGCGTGGCAGGTCACCCTCGCCACCAATCTCGTCGGTGCGGCGAATCTGTCGCTGCTCGCTGCCCAAAGCATGGCGTCCCGCGCCGATCCGGTGCATGAGTCATTCGGCCGGGGCCGCATCGTCAACATTTCCTCGCGCGGCGCCTTCCGCGGCGAACCCGACTGCCCAGCCTATGCCGCCAGCAAGGCGGGCCTCAACGCGCTATCCCAGTCCCTTGCCAAGGCGCTCGCACCTCGGGCGATCTACGTCTACTGCATTGCGCCGGGTTGGGTGGAAACGGAGATGGCCGCCGGCCACCTCACCGGACCCGAGGGCCCGGCCATCCTCGCGCAGCATCCGCTGGGGCGGGTGAACCGGAGCGAAGAAGTTGCGCAAACCACAGTCCACTGCGCGCTCGACGCACCCGCCGCGATGACCGGATGCATCATCGACGTGAACGGAGCCAGCTATCTACGCACTTAAGTGCAGTTGGTCCGCCTAGTGCAATCCACCCAGCCAAGTAATGATCGTGCTCTCCAGAGCGATGCGGTGATCCGACCAACCGTGGTCGGTGGCGACGTGGATGATGGTCACCTGATTTCCATGGCCGACCTTGATGGCCTGGACGAGAGAGTCGGCGTCGGAAGCGAGGCCGTCGTCCGCAGTGAGCACGAGCAACGGAGTCTTGGCGAGACCGGACGCTGCCTTTTGAAATTTGAACTCCGCGGCATGCTGGTGAATCTCATCGGCCATACTCTCCGCCGTTACACCGGCGAGGGCTTCCATATTGTCCGCCATCAGCGCGACCGCCTTGTCGTGCGGTAGATCGCCGAGCCGGCCCACGTCTGCCGCAGAGATCAATATCGCCCCGATCAAGGCGTGATCGCGGGCCGCTGTGAGCGCCGTCACCCAACCGCCCATGCTGTGCCCGGCGATCGCCATACGCATGGTATCGATGCCGAGTGCCGCAGCATTCTTGGGGTCCCGAAGATAGGCCAGCACCGCCCCCGCATCTTGAAGATTCTGGGCGAATCTGAAGACACCGGGACTTCCCCACGAACCACGATAGTTGAATGTGACCGCATTCCACCCTGCCCGCCGCACCGCCTGAGCGAGATCGAGATTTTTCTCGTTTCCGGGCAGTCCATGACAGATGACGAGGGTGGGATGAGCGCCCGCCCCGGGCGGCGAGTAAAGCACACCGTTAATTGATACGCCGTGACTGGGAATGTGCAGCACCGTCATCTTCGCCGGATGCGACGCGTCGACCGGCGGGTCCGTATAGATCGCCGTCGGGACCGACTGATCGGCCGCAACCACCGGCATCGCGAAGAGGGCGAAGAGAATGACTACGATTCGAGGCACGGTTTGACTCCTTGCTCACGTGGTAACGGTGTTCATTGCCGCTCGATCTGAATCATGCAGCGGAATCCGGTTTCTGTACAAATACAATCGGTCATAATGACTGTGCCGAGACAGCGGCGAGAATAAACGTTTTCGAAAGGTTACCAGGAGTGAGAGCGAGAATGACTCAGCAGAAAATCGTGCGGGCCGCGATCAGGGCTTTGACAGGTATGGCGTCAATGACCTGCGTGGCATTGCTGCTTACATTCGCGGCGGCCGAAGCCGGTACCGCTCCGCAAATCAATGCAAAGAACTGGTACTGGGGTCCGGGCAACCATTGGTCCTATCAGCACACCAGCCGCATCTTTCCCAGCGCCACCATCTCCCGCGGCCAGGGCCCGATTGCCCCGCTCGATTACGCGCTCCGCGACCTCGATGCGATCTCCTTTGTTCACCCGGCCACGAAGGCGCGCATGAGCATTGCACAGATGTACGCCGCAACGGACACCGATGCCTTTCTGGTCATGAAGGACGGGAAGATCGTCACGGAGCGGTACTTCAACGGCATGAAGCCCGAGGACAGGCATCTGCTCATGTCCGTTTCGAAATCCGTTCTCGGGGCGCTGGCGGGAATCATCATCGACCAGGGCAGGCTGGATCCGAACGCGCTGGTGACGTCCTATGTTCCGGAGCTCAAGGGATCGGCCTATGAGGGGGCCACCGTGCGCAATTTGCTCGATATGACCGTCGGCATGGAGTTCGACGAGGATTACAGCTCGAAGACCAGTGATCTGTACCGATTGGACGAATCGGCCGGCTGGGTCGAGCGCGGCCCCAACGCGCCGAACGGTTTGCATGAATATCTGGCGACTCTTACCAAGCGCCACGGCAGTCATGGGAGCGAGTTCCGGTATATCTCCGCCAACACCGACGCCATGGGCTGGGTGCTGGAGCGCGCTACCCACACCGACTATGCGGAGATCGTGTCCCAGGAGCTGTGGAGCAAGCTCGGAGCGGAGCGAGACGCCTACGTATTGCTGGACGGCTACCAGGCGGCGTACACGGACCCCGGATTGAACATGACGCTGCGCGATCTCGGGCGCTTCGCGCAAATGATTTTGCAGCGCGGGCTGTACAACGGACAACAGATCGTGCCGGGGGATTGGATCGAGGATATCCGTCACGGCGGAGACCCGGCGGCCTGGAAGAAGGGTCCCGAGTACTCGTATTTCCGTACTCTGGCCGGGTACGAGAACGGCTCCTATCGAAGCTACTGGTACGTGGCCGATCCGCGGCGGGGGCATATCACCGCCATCGGCCTGGCGGGCCAGCTCATCATCATCGATCCGAGCTCGAATACCATCGTGGTCAAATTCAGTTCGCATGCCACGCCGGCCCCCGGGCAGTACGATGTCGAGTATGCAGGGTCGATCGCCATCGTCGATGCATTATCCGGGCGTACGCGGTAGCGGCCGCGCAAGCCCGCGGTTGGGTCGTTCGCCGCGCGCCATCTGATATGAAAGATAGCCAAGCAGTTCGGTAAGCTATTTCTCAACCGCCGCGAGGGCAGGTGCATTGATACGCCGGATGGCGGCGGTCAAGGTTTCACGCACACACCGCGCGTAGATTTCCTGAAACGGGTCGTTCTCGACCTGGGAACAGAGTCGCTCGGCGACTACCTTTATTCGCTCATAGGCCGCACGCGAGCCCGCGGCGGTCAAGAGGTCCAAGTCGCCGAGCGAAACCTTCGCAACCCGAGTGACGGGTGGCTGATCAGAAAGCGCGACAGTGGGCGCGAGGACGCATAGCGCGACGAGCGCGGCTGCCCGAATCGCGGTTTGGGCACTCGAGCGGCCTGGCAATTGTGTATCGGTAGTCATGGGATGATCTCCTCAGGGTGGGTCCATTCCTTAGCAAACGGCGGCCCGGTGGGATCGTTCGACTGCCCATCGGCCCGGGGGAACAGTGCCGCCTAGCGCGCCTGGAAGTCTTGAGGACAACCTGATTCAGGCTGAAGAATCGCTGAGGAAGGGATGAAATCGTCCCTCGCCGCTATACTCTGCACATGGAACGCTTCTGATCTCTGCGGGCCCAGCGCTTAACCTCTGGCTGGTCATGGCTGATGAAAGCGATAGAAAGCTCTTCACTGCGTATCGGCGCCTGGCGCGTCGATCCCATGCTTGGCCAGATGTCGAAGGACGACAACACCGTCAAGCTCGAGCGGCGTGCGATGCAGCTCCTTCTGTGCCTGGCCGAACACGCCGGGCAGGTAGTCAGTGTCGAGCAACTGCTCGATCAGGTCTGGACAGGGGTCGTCGTCACGCCAGATTCGGTCTACCACGCGGTGGCGGCGCTGCGGCGTATGCTCGGAGACGACTCGCACGACCCCACCTACATCGCGAATGTCCCGCGACGCGGGTACCGCCTGGTAGCCCCAGTCGCTGCATGGGTCGACCCGACGAGCATTACGGGTGGGAGTTCGGCTGATCCCGCAGCAGCGACCGCGACCGATATTGCCACGACGACTGGTACGCTCTTCGGCCGTTACCGCACCTTGCTTTCTATTGCGCTGGCCGCTGCACTGATCCTTGCGCTGGGCTATTTCGCCGCCGACAAGTACTGGCTATCCAGACAGGTGACAGCGGAACACGGAACGCTTACTACTACCATCGCAGTGCTCCCGTTCGTGGACCTGAGCGAGAAGAAGGATCAGGAGTACTTTGCGGACGGAATGGCGGAAGAGATCCTTGATCTTCTGGCGACGATACCTGCCCTCAAGGTAGTCGGCCGGACCTCTTCATTCCAATTCAAAGGCAAGAATGAGGATCTTCGCGCGATCGGAACCAAGCTCGGCGTTGCCTATGTTGTCGAAGGCAGCGTGCGGAAGGCTGACGGTCGGATTCGGGTAACCGCCCAGCTCATCGATGCGACGACGGGCGTTCACAGGTGGTCGAACACCTACGATCGAGAAGTGGGCGGTGTCCTCGAGGTCCAGGACCAGATCGCAGCCGGTCTGGTACGAGCACTTCAGGTGACCGTCGGCGCTGACGAGTTGCAAGCGCGACCACATATGCCGCACCCCGACGCTTACGACGTCTATCTTCACGGAAGGCACGCCTTTGATCGCTCGGACCAGGATGGCTTCGCCGAAGCGGCGGACGATTTCCAGCAAGCCATTGACATAGATTCAAAATATGCTGACGCGGCAGCGTGGTTGGCAGTGACCAAAATGCTGCAACCGGAATGGGGTTACGTTCCGGCGCGAGTCGGTTTCGAGCAGGGGCGCGAGGCAGCGGAATTGGCGCTGCGTCTCAATCCGCGGCTGGCGCTCGCTCATGTGGCGCTCGGCGACATGCACGTGGTTTATGACTGGGACTGGGCGGGTGCGGAGAAGGAGCTGAAAGAGGCACTCGCTCTCCAACCCCGCCACTTCCTCGCTCTGGTTGTATATTCAGAACTCGAGGCTAGCTTAGGACATTGGGACGACGCGGTGCGCCTAATGAACGATTCGCTCGCAGTCGATCCACTCTATCCCTCTTCACAGTTTATTCTCGGAACGACGCGCTATCGCTCCGGCCACTTAATAGAAGCAGAAGCCGCCATGCGCCGAGGACTCGAGATCAGCCCGGCATATGCCAGTGGACATTTTCTTCTTGCGCTAGTCCTAGTGGCTCGCGGCGAACTAGATGCCGCGCTGACTGAGACGAAACTAGAAACCTACGAAGGCGCCCAAATGAATGCGCTAGCCATAGTCTATGCTGCCATGAGTCGCAAATCGGAGGCGGATGCGGCGCTCGCGGCGATCACGATCAAGTATGGCGACCGCGCTGCATGGTTCCGCGCTTTAATTCACGCAGCTCGCCACGAAAATGATCAGGTGTTCGATTGTCTTGACAGAGCCTACGCGCTAAAGGACAGTAACCTTTATTCGATAAAGGGTGAACCACTCTTAAGAAATGTCGAGAACGACCCGCGCTACAGGGTGTTTCTGCGAAAGATGAATTTGCCGGAGTAGCCGCGTCACCATGCCATTGCAGCGCGCGGAAGCGGACGGTCGCGAGCGTCGCAAAGGGGGCGTTAAGCCCTTCCCCGGTCACCCCCAAGCGGCCGTTCACTCCGTGCGATAAACTAGCAACGCTGGCGTCTGACGAATCAAGGAGGAATATCGTGAAGCAGACTATTCTAGATTGGACTGCGTGGTGGATTGCATCGATCGTCTTCGCCACGACGATCGGGATCTCTGTTTCATCCGCGACGGAGTCTTTCTCCGCAGAGCAAATATCGTTGTTCGAGAAGTGCGAGAAGAGCCCTCCAGCTACGCAGATCCAAGCGTGTTCCGCTGCCATCGACTCCAAATTATTTCAGGGCCCACAGCTTGTCGGACTGCATGTGAATCGGGCTAATGCCTATGACGCCAACGGCGATAAAGACAGCGCGCTGAAGGATTACAATCGGGCGGTTGAACTAGCGCCCGACAACGCCGGCATTTACTACAATCGTGGCGTGTTGTTTGTGTCGCAAAAAGATTATGACTCGGCGCTCAAGGATTACGATACGGCGATCCGACTCAATCCGGGGTACGTTGTGGCGCTATACAACCGCGGACGCATCTTCGAATTCAAGAATGACCTCGCTCGTGCGCAGGCCGATTTCTCAGAGGCAATTCGCTTGGCTCCGAAGGCCGCAATTGTCTATCGGGAACGTGGCGCAGTCTATCTGCGGGCCAATCAATTTCAACGCGCAGTGGATGACGAAAATGAAGCCGTTAAGATTGAACCGGCGATGGCCTACGCCTATTATTTGCGGGGAATCGCTTTTGCAAAGCTTGGCGATAGCGAGAAAGCAACATCGGATACTCAAAAAGCCCTGCAATTGGATCCAAAGCTATTGCAACTCATAAAGCTGAATGGCCAGAGTCTTGCTCCCACGCCAGCGCGATGAGGTGCGAGTGCGATACCCGTCCCGATCCTGATTACTGGTTTTATGCGTAGGGATGCCTACTGCGCATCGATGCGAAACAGTACCTGCAGTGGATACCCCACGGCACCTTCGAAAAACGCACGGTCCAGAGCCAGATGCTCCTCGGTTACCTTCAGTTCAAGGATTTTGGGGAGTGTTTGGAACCCGGCAGCCGCCAAGGCGTTGAAATAGTCGGCAAAGGTCTTGTGCATGTAACTCACGGGAACGGCCTTGCCGTCCCGTCTCCAAATGTACCCCTCGTAGGACTCATCGACACCGGCAAAGTAGTCTCGTCCCTTTGAGTCGAAGTAAACGGGCTTCTCCAGAGGGCGGATATAGGGCAGAAACGGGTGCGGTACCGTGAAAATGAAACGACCGCCGGCCGCGAGGCGCGAACGCACGGTCCGAAATACCGCGGTCATTTCCGCGCAGCTCAAATAGCTGAGCATAAACACGGCGATTACCCGGTCGAATTGCTTGCGCGGAAAGTCCTGAAAAGTCGCAGCATTGCCGCACTCGAAAGTCATCGGGCACGGTGCACCGCTCGCGGCAGCCTGTCGTGCACGCCCGACCATCTCGTTGGAGATATCGATGCCGAATACCGATTGAGCGCCCGCCTGCGCCACGAGGCGGGCAACATATCCTTCTCCGCACCCCAGATCCAGCACATGCTTGCCTGTCACGGGCGCGAGTTCCTGCAGCACGAGCGGTCTGGCCGTGAAATCCGAGAGGATCATCGGCTCCTGCCGGGCCCACTGGTCGGCATTCTGATCGAACATTCCGGCGAAAGATTCAGTCTGCATGACATTGGCCCCTAAACAACGATGCACTATTCGGGCGATAGTTGCCATCGCGCCCGTTTTCCGGGTATATGGAGGCAACAACGAAGAATCCGTGTCATGGAAGAGCCCGGCGAATCAGCACATCATCATACTCACGCAGAAGCGCCCCGGCGGCGGCGCAGCAGGTTTCTCGCGCCCATTCTGATCTGTCTGACGACGCTCGCCGCATACGCACCGGCTACCTGCTCCGCCGACGGCTTGCTGGGGCTTTGCAAACAGTGCGATTTGCTGGTCGGCGGCGGCACAACATTTGCGCACGACTCCTCGACCGGTGGACTGCCCTTGACGGCGGCGCTCGAGTTGGATGAAAGTCGGTGGGAACTCGGTGCCTTTCGTTTCGCGACTGCGCAGCGCGTCCCGATCAGCGACGTGCCAAGGAGCTACCGTGCGGCTAATCCCTACTGGGGATTCACGGCCATGCGGCGCTGGCAGGTGCTACACCGAGGATGGGGTAGGCTCTATCTGGGATTCGGCGCCAACTACCGGACGGAAATCGACTACCTCGAGGCCACCAATTGGAATTTCGCCTACCTATTGGCCACGCGCTTCGATCTGGGTACGCACGGCAACGGCCTCGAACTGGGAGTCCGCCACTGGTCGGACGCATGGATCAGACCGGGAAACCGTGGTGAGAACATACTCACACTGAGCTACGTATTCTGAACGTCGCTCCGATCGGGCTGCATCAGTCCCGATCCGGCGCTCCCTGAGGGAAAAACTTGCGGAATGGACGCGCCTCATCAACGACGCGGGCGACAGAGGGCCTGGCAAGAACCCGGCCGCGGTAGGCGAGAACTCCAGGAAATCGATCGCCGATAGGATGCACCCAATCCGCGTAGAAAAGCGCTGGGGCGGCTGAACAATCCGCGAGGGAGAAGGTGCTTCCGGACGCCCACGCTCGAGGCGTGAGCTGTTCTTCGAGCCATCCATACGCGATGTCCAGCATCTTCCTGGCATCGGCGACGCCTTTGGCGTCGCGCTCGGTCGCCGTTCGCAGTCGATCCGAGACCAGCGTTTGCATCGGGCTCATGACGTAGTTGTCGAAGAACCGATCCATGAAGCGTACCTGCAGAGCTGCGTCGTCGTTCACCGGTATCATTTGTGTCGTTCCGGGATAACGACGCATCAAGTATTCCACGATGATGCTGGATTCGGCGATCGTCGCATCGCCGTCCCGGAGAAGAGGAAACTTCTTGATTGGCCAAAGCGACTCGAGTTCGGTCCACCCCGCCGCGTCCTCGACCAATCGATAGGTAAACGGTGTCGCATTCTCGTACAAGGCGATCAATGGCTTCCAGCAATAGGAGGCGAACGGGTGAGCGTAGAGAGTCAACGACATATAGTGACCGGCGATGCGCTACTTGAGCGATTTTCCCAACGCATCGAGCAGGAAATTAGAGCCGTGCTCGCGAGAACCGGCATCGTCATAGCCATCTAGAAACGCTCCTTGCTCGGTCATCACCAGACGGGTATCGGTACCTGCCGGTTTGAGTTCCAACGTGGCCAAAGAAACAGAAATTTTGCGATCGTCCAGGTGCATCTCATAGGCATAGACGATCCGTTGGTCCGCTACGACATCATGATAAACGGCATCAAAGGTCGACACGACGCCGGTCTCCCAGCGCCCCTTCACATGCTCACGACCTCCGGGCCGCACGTCCATCTCGCGAGCAAGCAGTGTGTAGCCGTTGCCACCGGTGAACCACCTTGCCTTGGCTGCGGGATCGGTCAGCGCCTTGAACACCTGCGCCGGCGAAGCCGGGTAGGTCCGTTCGATGGAGAATGTCGCGTGCACCACCGAGCGCGGCGAACTACTTGTCTTTGGCATGGGCTCCTCCTCCCTTTGCGAGGGTGCTCAGATACTCGCCGAGCTGGTCGAAGTGTTGCTCCCACTCAGCACGCCGCTGGTTGATCCATTGTTCAGCCAAGCTCAGTGCCTTAGGCTCGATCCTGCAGGTGCGGATGCGGCCGACTTTCACCGAGCGAACGAGCCCCGAGCCTTCGAGCACCGCCAGATGCTGCATCACGGCTGGTAGCGACATCGCCAAAGGCCGGGCCAATTTGCTGACCGAACTGGGTCCCCGAGTCAGCTCCGCCAGAATCGCCCGGCGGGTGGAATCCGCCAGGGCTTGAAACGTCAGGTCGAGCGCCGTCACTTTGTTAAGCATTTCATTAAGTATAGCGTGCACCAATACTTAAGCAACATATTTAGCGATTTGTTCGAGCCGCCGGCTGGCTGACGTTCGCGACGGACCGCTCCGGCAAACCACCCTTTGACCTTTCCCATCCGCGCGGATAGCCTCGCTGTGAACCCCGACGTTTGGAGACACCATGTCCACCTCATTCGTTCTCAACGGTAAGCCCGCAACGCTGGATGCCGACCCCAACATGCCCCTGCTATGGGCGGTCCGCGAGGTCGCCGGCCTGACGGGGACCAAATTCGGCTGCGGCATGGCGCTGTGCGGCGCGTGTACGGTTCATCTGGACGGCAAGGCGATCCGCTCCTGCATCACCCCGCTGTCCACCGTCGCGGGCCGCAAGGTCACGACCATCGAGGGCCTAGCCAGCACGCCCGCGAAAGCAGTGCAGTCGGCGTGGGTCAAGCTTCAAGTGCCCCAGTGCGGCTACTGCCAATCGGGTCAGATCATGTCCGCGACCGCGCTGCTGGAGACCAATTCCGCGCCCTCCGATGCCGACATCGACAGCGCCATGAGCGGCAACATCTGCCGCTGTTCCACTTACTCGCGAATCCGCGCCGCCATTCACGCGGCCGCCGATTCCATCAAGGCCTAGCCATGAATACCAAAGCACGCGCGGCACTCAGCCCGACACGCCGCGACTTTCTCAAGACTGCCGGCGCAGCCGGCGCGATTGCACTCACCATCGGATTCGAGTGGAGCGTCTCGACGCGTCGCGCGTTCGCCGGCCCCGCTCCGGGCGCCGGAGTCGCGTTCATTCCCAACGCATTCCTGCGAATCGGTGCCGACAACCGCGTGACTGTGATCGCGAAGCATGTCGAAATGGGCCAGGGCGCCTACACCGGCATCGCCACCATCGTCGCGGAAGAACTCGATGCCGACTGGGCGCAGATTCAGGTCGAAAGCGCGCCGGCGGATGCCAAGCGCTACGCCAATCTCGTCTTCGGCACGCTCCAGGGAACGGGCGGCAGCTCGGCCATGGCCAATTCCTGGATGCAGCTGCGCGAGGCCGGCGGCAAGGCGCGCGCGATGCTGCTCGCCGCGGCGGCCAAACAATGGAAGGTACCCGTCGCGGATCTTACGGTGGAGAATGGCGTCGTCTATCACGCGGCGAGCAAGCGGCATGCGAATTTCGGCGCGCTCGTGGCGACCGCGGCCACCCTGCCCGTTCCGGAAACCGTGCAGCTCAAGGATCCCAAGGATTTCAAACTCATCGGCCACACCGCACCGCGGGTGGATGCGCCCGCCAAATCCGACGGCAGCGCGCAATTCACCATCGACGTCGCGATGCCCGGCCTGCTCGTGGCCCTGTTGAAGCGGCCGCCACGGTTCGGCGGAACGGTCAAGTCCTACGATGCCGCCGCGGCCACGGCAGTACCGGGTGTGGTCAAAGTGGTCCAAGTGCCGGGCGGCGTGGCCGTGGTGGCGAAGAGCTTCTGGGCCGCCAAACAAGGACGAGACGCACTGAATATCGAGTGGGATGAGTCCAATGCCGAGAAGCGCAGCTCCGCCGACATCATGGGCGAGTACCGGCACTTGGCCGACCAGCCGGCGAGTTCCGCGCGCAAGCAGGGCGATGCGGCAGGCGCGATCAAAGACGCGGCCCATCGAGTGTCCGCCAGCTACGAGTTCCCCTACCTCGCTCACGCACCGATGGAGCCGCTCGACGCCGTCGTCAAGTTGAGCGCCAATGCCTGCGAGATCTGGGCGGGAGATCAATTCCAGACCATCGATCAAGCCAACGCCGCACGCACGGCAGGTTTGGATCCTCAGCAAGTGAGCATTCATACGCTCTATGCCGGCGGTAGCTTCGGTCGGCGCGCCAACGTCTGGTCCGACTACATCGTCGAAGCGGTGTCCATCGCCAAGGCGTACGGCGCCGACGGCACACCGATCAAACTGCAGTGGACCCGCGAGGACGACATCCATGGCGGCCTCTACCGGCCGATGTACTTCCATAAGCTGGAAGCGGGGTTGAGCGCGGACGGCCATCTCACCGGCTGGCGCCACGTCATCGTCGGCCAGTCGATCATGGCAGGAGGCCCCTTCGCGGTGATGATCAAGGACGGGATTGATCCAACGTCGGTCGAGGGCGCCGCGAACATCCCCTACGACATTCCCAACATCGCGGTCGACCTAGCGACCACCAAGACCGGCGTGCCGGTGCTGTGGTGGCGCGTGGTCGGCAGCTCGCACACGGCATTTGTGGTCGAAGCCTTCATCGATGAGGTGGCTCATGCGGCGGGCCAGGACCCGCTGTCCTTCCGGCGCAAGCTCCTCGAGAAGCAGCCACGTATGAAGGCGGTGCTCGATCTCGCCGCCGAGAAGGCAGGCTGGGGCACGCCTCTGCCGCCCGGCAAGGGCCGCGGCATTGCCGTGGCCGAGGCGTTCAAGACCTTGGTCGCGCAGGTTGCCGAGGTCAGCGTGAGCAAGGACGGCGAGGTTCGGGTCGATCGGGTGGTGTGCGCGGTCGATTGCGGCACTCCCATCAATCCCGACATCATCACGGCCCAGATGGAAGGCGGCATCGGTTTCGGCCTCGGAGCCGTTCTGTACAGTGAGATCACGCTGAAAGACGGCCGGATCGAGCAGGACAATTTCAACGGCTATCGCGTCTTGCGCATCAACGAGATGCCGAAGGTGGAAGTGCACATCGTGCAGTCGGCCGAACCGCCGACCGGTGTGGGCGAGCCCGGGGTGGCGCCGGTCGGCCCCGCGGTCGCCAATGCGATCTTCGCGGCGACCGGTAAGCGCCACTACGTGCTACCACTATCCAAGGCCTGAAGGGCGGCGGGCTCTCGATTGAGCCCGCCGCAGAAAGCGATCAGAAGGCGAAGCGGCCACCCACCGTCGGAGCAACGTTGCTGTTGTAGTTATAGGGCACGCCGGGGCCGTGAGGAATGGCGATGGCCATACCACCGCTGACGTTGGAATACGCAATGCCGGCATAGACGTCGAAACGTTTGGTGAAGTGATGGTCCGTGTAGAGCGAAACCTCGTTGAGGAAGCCCGAGCAGGAGGCGCGGAAACTGGTGGGCGGGCAGGCCGGCGGAACACGGAAGTCGTCCTGCCACTGATGATAGGCCGACAAAGTGATGTCGGTTTGGCTGTCGTAAGCGTATTTCACGCCGGTCCAGGCGATCTGCACGAGCTTGGGAGAATCAAGATTGTTGTCTTCGACGCCGCTCAAGAGGTAGCCGCCCTGGGCCGTGGCACCAACGCCCAACGGGTTCGTCGGGTTGAACTGCTGGATGTGTTCGTAGCCGACGAAGAACTTGAACGGGTCCAAGGTGTACTTGGCAGCGACCAAAATGGCGGTGTTGTCGGTCACGATGCCATATTCGGTGTTGTCCGTTCCGATCAGATTGGCGCCGTTGATGGGGTTGGTATTGATGCTGTTGAGCGTCGACTGATAGGGCGCGGATAGACTCTCTGGCCCCAGCAGCGGGTTGAGTACGCTGATCGCCTGGTTGTAATGTTGGAAAACGACATCGGCGGAGAACTTGCCGTACTCTCCGCCGAAGTCGAATCCATAGGCAGTGTTGCGCGCCTCCTCCGGCGTACAAGTGGCGGCGGTCCAGGTGGCGGCGGCGGAGAAGCAGCCGCCGGAACCATCAGCGAATTTATACATCGCGCCGAAATGGACCGGACCAAGGTGAAGGCGATATTTCACGGCCTGGTCCCAACGGGTGTCCTGGGTGTCGCCGCCGCCGGCCATCGTGCCGTTATACCCGATGTACGAAAAGGAGTAGGCGCCGCCGGCCGGATCGTAAGCGAGCATCGCATCGGTACCGAGAGAGCGCTGACGGCCGAAGGTCAGTGTGCCGAGCTGCTCGGATGATACGCCGCCATAGTATTCGTCATTCAAGGGTTGGCCGGCGCGCGCGCCGTCGCCGGTGATTGAATAGCTGCCCCTGGGGAGCCCGGCGTTAACGGTGTTGGTGGCTGCCATGTTGGCGAGCTGGCCGGACTGCGGATTGATGCCGGTCGAAGCGTTGAACACGGCGTACCAGCCATCCATGAACTCAATCTTGCCCTTGATGCCCAGACCCGACTGCTGAAGATTGTTCTGCGCAATGAGGAATCGAGATTGATTGCCGTTCCGGTTGACCAGCGATTCGCCTTCGTAGTTATAGCCGTTTTCCGGCAGGCCATGGCTGACCCAGCCCAAGCCGATGTCATACACTCCATACAAGGTGATACCGTTCCAGGTCAACGCGCAATCGGTGGCGACGAACTCCTTGACGCTCGCGCAGGCTGTGGGCGGGGCAGCCGGTCCGTCCGCCGCGTGCGCGACGCATGCGATAACGCTCATGACTGCCACGGTCAGTACTGACTCTTTCACGATTATGATTCTCCGCAATGTTGTAGGTTACCGCGTTGGAACGCGCTATATTCAGCCATATATAGCACAGGTTAGTCGTAAGCACATAGTCCCGGCCTATCGCGAATTTAATCCCGTGGAGCGGCGTTGGACGACGTGATCGTCGTCGGCGGCGGCCCGGTCGGATTCATCAACGCTCTCGGACTGGCGCTGGCCGGAGTGCGTGTGAGCGTCATCGAAGCCGAGCAGCAAATCATCGATTCCCCGCGCGCGGCGGTATACTTTTGGTCGGTTCTCGGCGGTTTGGAGCGCCTAGGGATACTGGAAGCGGCCGACGCCGCCGGGGTGCGTAAGCAGGACTACACCTACCTCGTCCGACGTACCGGCGAGCGCATTCACTTCTCGATGGAGATACTCGAGGGTCGCACGCCCCACCCCTACAATCTACATCTGGGCCAGCATCTTTTGGCCGAAATTGCGATGCGGCGACTGCAAACGCTTTCGAACGCGACGGTCCGATTCGGCACCCGGCTTCAGACGCTTCATCAGGATGCCGACGGAGTGACGCTCTCCGTGGTGACGGACCGCGGAACGGAGGAACTGCGCGCCGGGTGGGTCATTGGCGCCGACGGCGCCGGCAGTACGGTACGCCGGCTGCTCGGACTCTCTTTCGACGGAACAACGTGGCCGGAGCGGTTCGTGGCCACCAATGTCTATTACGATTTCGAGCGGCATTCTTTCGCACGCGCGACCTTCGTGATCGACGATCGCTTTGGCGCCGTGATCGCGATATTGAACAATAGAGGCCTCTGGCGCTGCACCTACATGGAAGACGCGACGCTTCCGGAGGAGACCTTCCTCGAGCGGCTGCCGCAGGCCTATGACGCGATAGTGCCGGGACATGGCCCCTACGAGCTCGAACGAGCATCCCCCTACCGCATGCACCAACGCTCGGCGCAGCGATATCGGGTCGGGCGTGTCCTCCTGGCCGGCGACGCTGCGCATGTGACCAATCCAACCGGCGGCCTCGGCCTCACGTCCGGCCTGTTCGACAGTTATGCGCTTTACCCAGCACTGACCGCGGTCGTTCTGGAGCACGCCGCTGACGAAGTGCTGGATCGCTACTCGGCGGCGCGGCGCGACACGTTCATCAACCGCGTATCTCCACAGGCGACTGCAAACAAACAGCTGATTTACCACGCGAATGGCGGTGGGCAAAAGCTCGAGGAGGGGCTGGCGAGTTTGCGCCGGCTCTCCGAGGATCGGGAATTCCTGTGGCAGCGCCTGATGTTCACCAAGTCGTTGGAAACATCCCCGCTCCTCGAGACCTCACGCGAAGACCAATAGCCCGAGTGTTGGCGGTCATCCGAAGAGAACGACGCCGCGCCCCTCGCGCCCGGCGCCCAAATCTGCGAAGGCCTGCGGTGCCTCGTCGATCGAGTAGGTGCGCGTGATCAGTTCGTCGAGCTTCAGCCGACCACTGCGGTACAGGCCGATCAAGCGCGGAAAATCCTGACTCGGACGCGCTGACCCATAGTAGCTGCCGGTCAGCGTCTTCTCGCTGATGGCGACCTGTTGCGCGCTCAGCGAGATCTGCTCCTTCGCACCGGCGATGCCGACGATCACGGCCATCCCGCCCCGGCGCAGTACGCCCCACGCCAGCTCGGAGATCTTGCCCGAGCCCACGCAATCGAAGGCGTAATCGGCGCCGCCGCCGGCGAGCTTGTACAGTGACTTACCGGCGTTTTCTTGACCGGTGACATTGAACGTGTGGGTGGCGCCGAATTTCTTCGCCAGCTCGAGCTGCGAATCGCGGGTATCGACCGCGACTATCATCCCGGCCCCCGCGATGGCGCAGCCCTGGATGGCATTGAGCCCGACTCCGCCGCAACCGAACACCACCGCAGTCGAGCCCGCCTCGACGCGCGCGGTGTTCACCGCCGCGCCCACGCCCGTCATGACTCCGCAGCCGATCAGCGCGGCCCGGTCGAGCGGCATTTGTTTGTCGATCTTGACCAAGTTGTCGCCGTGCAGGGTCGCGAACTCGGACATGACGCCGCAGCCGCAGAATACGTTGAGCGCGACTCCCGCGGAATCGCGCGTGCGTACGCTGCCGTCCGGCAAGGTGTACAAGGCCTGCAGCGATTGCACGCAGAGATGCGGGCGGCCGGTCTGGCAGTAGTGGCAGCGGCCGCACATGCTGACGAAGGAACTGACCACCGAGTCGCCCACCGCGAAGCGACTGACCCCCTCGCCCACGGCAGTGACCGTGCCCGCTCCCTCATGCCCGAGCACCAGGGGCAGGGGATATGCAATGGTCCCGTTGGTGGCCGACAGGTCGCTGTGGCAGACGCCGCACGCCGCGAGGCGAATGGTCACCTCACCATGGCGCGGGGCTTCGACCTCGATCTGCTCGACCACCGGCGGCGCGCCGATTTCTCGCGCCACCACCGCTTTGCATCGCAGACTCATACGCGCGAGAGCGCGGCGTAACGCTGTAAGTGCGTGTCGCTGTCGCCGAACATCAGTTGCGCGCCGGTGAGCCGCTTGAACCAATGGCTGACGATGAGTTCATCCGTCATGCCCATGCCGCCGTGCAATTGCACGGCTTGCTGCCCGACGAAACGGCTGGCCTGGCCGATCACCGCCTTGGCTGCGGACAAGGCCCGGCGGCGCTCGGCGACATTCTCCGAGGTGCAGCGCAGCGCGGCCAGATAGCTCATCGAGCGTGCCTGCTCGAGATGAATCAGCATGTCGGCGATGCGGTGCTGCAAGGCCTGAAAGCGGCCGATGGGCTGGCCGAACTGCTGGCGCATGCGGACGTACTCGATGGTGGCGTCCAGCAGCGCCTGCATGACGCCGACGGCGTCCGCGCATAGCGCGGCGAGACCGATGTCGAGGGCCGCCTCGACCGCTGCCAGTGCCCCGCCTTCGGGTCCCAAACGGCTCGCGATGGGCACTTCGACTCCCTTCAAATAAACATCGGCGGCTCGCTGGCCGTCGACGGTGGGGTAGATGTCCAGCGTGACGCCGGGTGCTGTGCGCGGCACGAGGAACAGTGACACGCCCTGCGCTTCGCCCGCCTCGCCCGCGGTGCGCGCCGACACGAGCAGAGTGTCGGCGGCTCCGGCGTGCATCACTACGCCCTTGTGCCCGTCGAGCCGATAGCGCTCGCCGGCTTTGCTTGCACGAGTGGTCACCCACTGGCTTTCGAAACGGGCGTCGTGCTCGAAGTGCGCGAGTACCGCGATCTTCTCGCCCGTCGCCATCGCGGTGAGGAGTGCCGCGGCCGGCGCCTCGTTCGCGAACGCGCGCAATACCGCGGTGGCGATGACGGCGCTTGCGAGCACAGGTTCGAGCAGCAGGTTGCGGCCGCAGTCGCCCATCATGGCCAGGGTTTCCAAGGGACCAAATCCAAGCCCGCCCTGCTCTGTCGGCACGGTGATGGCGAGCACCCCCAACTCCGCGAGGCCGCGCCACACCTCCCGGTCCCATCCGGCCGAAGAGCGCTTGATCGACTGAAAGCGATCGAAGCCGTATTGCTCGCCGAGGTAGCGTTCGACGACCTCGTGCAACTGCCGCTGTTCGTCGCTGAATTCGAAGTTCAAGAGTCGCTCCTAGCCTAAAGGCCGATGATCATCTTGGAGATGATGTTCTTCTGAATTTCGTTGGTGCCGCCGAAAATCGACAGCTTGCGTTGATTGAAGTACGCGGCGGCCAGCGTCGCCGCGTAGCGCGGCCCGGGAGGCTCGCGGTCCGGATCGAACTGCCAACCCGCCTCCATGGCTTCGCGCCGAAACGGCAGGGCATAGGGACCGACGGCGCGCATCATGAGTTCGGAAATGCTTTGCTGGATCTCCGTGCCCTTGATTTTGAGGATCGACGCCTCGGGACCCGAGGCCGGAGAGCGCCGCTCCGCCGACAGCACGCGCAGATTGGTGATCTCGAGCGCCCACAAGTCGATTTCCACCTGCGCGATCTGCGCGGCGAACAACGGATCTTCGATCAGCGGACGGCCCTGCCGGCGCTCGTCGGATGCAATGCGCTTCAGTCGCGCGAGCTCGCGCTTGGCGCCGCCGATGCCGGCGATATTGGTGCGCTCGTGGCCGAGCAGAAATTTCGCGTAGGTCCAGCCGCGGTTCTCTTCCCCGACCCGGTTCTCGACCGGCACTCGCACGTTCTCGAACCACACCTCGTTGACCTCGTGACCGCCGTCCAGCAGCGTGATGGGCCGTACCGTGATGCCGGGGCTCTTCATGTCGATCAACAAAAATGTGATGCCGGACTGCTGTTTGGCCGTGGAGTCCGTGCGCACCAGGCAAAATATCCAATCGGCATATTGACCGAGGGTGTTCCACGTCTTCTGACCGTTGACGACGTAGGCGTCCCCGTCGAGCACGGCCCGTGTTTTCAGCGACGCCAAGTCCGAGCCCGCCCCGGGCTCGGAATATCCCTGGCACCACCACTCCTCTCCGGCGCTGATCTTCGGCAGGAATCGCTGCTGCTGGGCGACGCTGCCGAATGTCATGATCACCGGTGCAACCATTTTTATTCCGAAGGGAATCAGGCGCGGGGCGCCGGCCTGGGCCGACTCCTCATCGAAAATGTATTGCTGTACGGAGTTCCAGCCCGGACCGCCGAATTCCTTGGGCCAGCTCATGCCGCCCCAGCCCCGGGCGTGCAGGCGGTGCTGCCACTCCAATATGTCCTCACGGCCGAGTTCATAGCCGTTGAGGACTTTTTCGCTGATGGCCGGAGAGAGCTGCTGGCGCAGAAAGCTGCGCACCTCCTCGCGGAACGCCTGTTCTTCGTCGGTAAACTCAAGACGCATGCTGGCCGCCCCGGTCGCTTGTTCGCCGTTACTAGTTCTGCACTACAGAATTTAATTCTGAATTCGTGCAAAATTATGAGTACGCCTGCCGGAGGTTGTCAATGAATAAACCCCATAAGCTGCCATCCGCCAAGAAGGGCAAGCCGCCGCTCAAAGACCGCCACTTCGTCACGGCGCTCGCGCGCGGACTCGAGGTGTTGGCGTGCTTTCGCCACGGCGATCGCATGCTCGGCAACCAGGAGCTCAGCCGGCGCTCGGGTCTCGCCAAATCCACGGTGTCGCGACTGACCCACACGCTCACGACGCTCGGTTATCTGGTCTACGTCGAGGAGAGCGCCAAGTACAGTCTCGGCACGGCGACGCTCAGCCTGGGCAGCGCCATGCTGTCGCGGCTGGACATCCGCAAGCTCGCGCATCCCCTGATGCAGCAGCTGGCGGAATTCGGTCAGTGCATGGTAAGCCTCGGCAGCCGCGATCGGCTGTCGATGATTTACATCGACGCGGTTCGCGGTTCGGCGGCGGTCACCCTGAGTCTGGACAGCGGCGCACGAATACAGATCGCCGCATCGGCGATGGGCCGCGCCTACTTGACGGCGGTGTCCGAGGACGAGCGCAATGACATCATGGAGCGCGTGCGTGAGCTGGCCGAGCCCGCCCGGTGGCCCGACCTGCAGCGCGGGGTGGCCAAGGCGCAACGCGATATCCGCGAACTCGGAGTGTGCTGTTCCTTTGGAGACTGGCAGAAGGACGTCAACGCAATCGCCGTTCCCGTGCGCCCGGGCGGCGGCCTGCCGCCGATGGCGATCAACTGCGGCGCGCCGGCCTACATGGTGTCGAAGGAATTCCTGCTGGAAAGGGTGCGGCCGCGGCTCATCGCGCTTGCCAACGAGTTGGAAACCTCGTTGGGCACCGCCGGCTGAAGTCGCGCGCGCCAATCGGACGGCGATTGGCCCGTCCACCGGCGAAAGGCGCGGGTGAAGGAACTACCCGCGGAGAAGCCCAGCAGGTAAGTCACCTCGCTGACCGTGTGCCGCGGCGTGCTCAAGTAAGCGAGCGCCAGCACGCGGCGGGTCTCGTCGAGAATTTCCTTGTAGGTGGTACCTCCGTCGCCCAACTTACGCTGCAGCGTGCGCGCGCTCATGTTGAGGAGTTCCGCAACATCCTCCTGCGAGGGTTCGCCCTGCGCCAGCCGCTGCGTCAATGCGTCCCGAACCCGTCCTTGAATGTTGTCGCGCTCGATCTGCGCGAGGTATTGAGCCGCGATCGCATCATGCTGCCGCGCCAATTCCGGATTGCCGCCGTCGAGCGCTCGTTCGATGGACTCGGCGTCGAACACCAAACACGTCCGCGCCGCGCCGAACTGTAAGGGGGCGCGCAGCAGACTCTCAAAGTCCTCGATTTCGGCGGGCCGCTCGCGGCGAAACTCGATGCGCAAGGGCGAATAATCATGCCCGATCAACGAGCGGCACATCCGCAGGTATGCGGCGACCAGTGCATCGACCGATTCGTCGGTGACATCGTCGGCCGGTTCAATGACGAAGTGATACTCGGCGCCGCTGCGCCAAAATTCATATTCGATGGCGTCGCTCGCCACGCGGCAGTAGCGTTGCACGCGTTCGAAGGCTTCCTTGAGCGTTGAACTCGCGGACAACCCGTAGCTCAAGGCATGGAAGGTGGTCTGCTTGATGTGGCTCGCAACCTTGATCCCGAATGCGGGGTCGCCGGTGGCCGCCACCGCGATTCTCCACAGGCGGGCGGTATGGGTGAGCGGACAGCGTGCAGTGGGGCCGTCGAGCGATTTGGGATCGAAACCAGCCTCGGTCAGCAGCGCGACGCTGTCGCATCCCGCGGCTTCCAAGGCGCGGCAAATGGCCTTGACCCAGGTTCCCAGCGTGGTTCTGACACCCTGATACTCCCTGGCCGCCGAGGATCCGGAAGCTGTGCAGCTCTGTGTCCGCATATCTGGTACTCCCCGCCCTGACTTTCTCCGCTCTCGATCCTATCGGAGCGCCCGGCTGGGTGCTCACTTCCCGAGCGTCGTCGCCCTTAGAACGGGATGTCGTCGTCGAAATCCTCTTTGCCGCCTGCCGGTGGCGGGGATTGATCATAATCATCCCGGGGCGGTCCAGCGCTCGCGCCGCCTCCACCACCCGTCGCGCCGCCTCCGCCACCCGCTCCGCCTCCGCCCATGCCACCGCCGCCCGCTCCGCCTCCGCGCGCGCCCAGCATCTGCATGTTGTCGGCGATGATCTCGGTGGTATATCGATCGTTTCCCGTCTTATCCTGCCATTTTCGGGTGCGCAGTTTGCCCTCGACAAACACCTGGGAGCCCTTGCGCAGGTATTCCGAGGCAATTTCGCCCAGGCGGCCGAACAGGGCGATGTTGTGCCATTCGGTGCGCTCCTGCTGCGCCCCGGAGGACTTGTCCTTCCATGACTCGCTGGTGGCGATCCGGATGTTCGTGACCGTCATTCCGCTCGGCATCGAGCGGGTTTCCGGGTCGGCGCCGAGATTGCCGACCAAAATGACCTTGTTTACGCCACGCGCCATTGCAATCCCTCAGGGAACAATTGAATGCCGGGTATTGTACACGCCGGGGCCTGCCCCAATACCGGCTCTAGCCGCTGCGCTCATGCAGAAATCCCCTCGCCCGGGCCGTCACCGCCCCGCGGCCGGCGGCCGTTGGAGGGTGTTCACCCGCGCTTGACGCGACGGGTATAGTAGTTGGTTACATGCAAAATATCCGAATCCGGGGCGCCCGGACGCACAACCTGAAGAACATCGATCTCGACCTGCCGCGCGATCGATTGATCGTATTCACCGGTCTGTCGGGCTCCGGCAAGTCCTCGCTCGCCTTCGACACCATCTATGCCGAGGGACAGCGGCGCTATGTCGAGTCGCTGTCAACCTACGCCCGGCAGTTCCTGTCGATGATGGAAAAGCCGGACGTCGACACCATCGAGGGTCTGTCGCCCGCGATCTCCATCGAGCAAAAATCGACCTCGCACAACCCGCGCTCCACCGTGGGCACGGTCACCGAAATCTACGACTATCTGCGGCTTCTGTACGCCCGTGCCGGTACGCCGCGCTGTCCGGATCATCACATCGATCTGGCCGCTCAGACGGTGAGTCAAATGGTCGATGCCGTTCTCCAGCATCCGGAAGGGACCGCCTTGATGCTGCTCGCACCCGCCATTGCCGAACGCAAGGGGGAACACGCAGAGCTGCTCGAGGAACTGCAGGCGGGCGGCTTCGTGCGCGCCCGCATCGACGGCCGGGTGGTGGAACTGGATCAAGCACCCAAGCTCGACGTGCGCCGCAAGCACACGGTCGAGGCCATCGTCGACCGATTCAAAGTGCGCCCCGACCTCAGTCAACGCTTGGCGGAATCCTTCGAGACGGCATTGCGGCTCGGCCAGGGCGTGGCGCGGGTCGCCTACATGGACGAGCCGGAGCGCGCCGAACTCGTGTTCTCGGACAAATTCGCGTGCCCCATCTGCAACTACTCCTTGAGCGAACTGGAGCCGCGCCTGTTCTCCTTCAACAGTCCCACCGGCGCCTGCCCCGCTTGCGACGGCCTCGGCACTCAGGACTTCTTCGATCCTGAAAAGATCGTCGCGAATCCGCATTTGTCGCTGGCAGGCGGAGCCGTGCGCGGCTGGGACCGGCGCAATGCCTACTACTTTCAGCTGATTCAATCGCTGGCGCGGCACGCCAAGTTCGACATCGAGGCGCCGTTCGAGAGTCTGCCGCAGAAGATCAAGGATCTGGTTCTGTTCGGCAGCGACGATGCGGAGATCGAGTTCAAGTACCTCGACGGCAAGGGAGGCACGGTCACGCGCCGGCATGCGTTCGAGGGCATCGTCAAGAATCTCGAGCGCCGCTACAGGGAAACCGAATCGGCGACGGTGCGCGAGGAGCTGGCGAAGTATCGTTCCTCGCGGCCTTGCCCCGACTGTGGAGGGACCCGGTTGAACAGGGCCGCGAGAAACGTCTTCATCGATGGGCGCAGCGTCCCCGAAGTGTCTTCGCTGTCGGTGGATCGGGCATTGCAGTTCTTCGGCGACCTCAAGCTGCCGGGCTGGCGCGGCGAGATTGCGGTCAAAATCGTCAAGGAAATCGCCGATCGGCTGGGATTTCTCGGCAACGTCGGCCTGGGGTATCTGACGCTGAATCGCAGTGCCGATACCTTGTCCGGCGGCGAGGCGCAGCGGATTCGCCTCGCCAGTCAAATCGGCTCGGGGTTGGTCGGCGTCATGTACATTCTCGATGAGCCCTCGATCGGCCTGCACCAACGCGACAACCAGCGTCTGCTCGACACCCTGGTCAATCTGCGCGATCTGGGCAACACGGTCATCGTGGTCGAGCACGACGAAGACGCGATCCGGCAAGCCGATCACGTCGTCGACCTCGGTCCCGGTGCGGGCGTGCACGGCGGCAGCGTCGTGGCGCAGGGCACGGCAGCCGAGGTCGCCGCACATCCCGACTCGATCACCGGTCAGTACTTGAGCGGCCGGCGCCGCATCGAGATTCCGGCGCACCGGCGCCCGCTCGACCCGAAGCGGATGCTGCGCGTCCTCGGCGCGACAGCGAACAATCTGAAAGACGTGACGGCGGAATTTCCCTTGGGACTGATGACCTGCGTCACCGGCGTATCTGGTTCCGGCAAGTCGACTCTCATCAACGACACCCTGTTTCGCGCGGTTGCCACCCAGCTCAACCATGCGTCGGCTGGGACCGCCCATTTCGACCGCATCGAGGGGCTGGATTACATCGACCGGGTGATCGAAATAGATCAAAGTCCCATCGGGCGCACGCCCCGCTCCAACCCGGCCACCTACACGGGATTATTCGCGCCGATCCGCGAAATCTTCGCCGCCGTGCCGGAATCGCGGGCGCGCGGCTACGAGGCCGGGCGGTTCAGCTTCAATGTCAAAGGCGGACGCTGCGAGGCCTGCCAGGGCGACGGCGTAATCAAGGTCGAAATGCATTTTCTCGCCGACGTCTACGTACCCTGCGACGTCTGCAAGGGCAAACGCTACAACCGCGAAACCCTGGAGATCCGTTTCAAGGGCAAGAACATTCAGGAAATCCTCGAGCTCACGGTGGAGGACGCTCTGCCGTTTTTCTCCGCTGTGCCGACGGTGCAGCCGAAGCTGCAGACCCTGCTCGACGTGGGGTTGTCGTACGTCCGGCTGGGACAGAGCGCGACCACCCTGTCGGGCGGGGAGGCGCAGCGCGTCAAGCTCGCCAAGGAGCTCTCGAAGCGCGCCACCGGCCGCACCCTGTACATTCTCGATGAGCCGACCACCGGCCTGCATTTCGCGGACATCGCGCAGCTGCTGGTCGTGCTGCAGAGACTGCGCGACGAAGGCAACACGGTCATCGTCATCGAACACAATCTCGACGTGATCAAGACCGCAGACTGGGTCGTGGATCTGGGTCCCGAGGGCGGAGACGGCGGCGGACGCATCATCGCGGTCGGAACGCCGGAACAGGTCGCGGCGAACAAGGCGTCCTACACCGGGCATTACTTGCGCTCCGTGCTGGCGCCGCCGGCGGTGCGTAAGCGCGCATGAGCACGCCCGGGCGCCAGTTTCTGACGGCGCTACGATTCTGCACGCAACTGCCGGCAGCGGCCCTTGGAGGCGCGGAGCCTGCATTCCCAGGCGCCGCTGTACGCTACCTGTCGGTTGCGGGAGCCGTGGTCGGCGCCGCGGGGGGTATTGTCTACTGGCTCGGAACGCAGTTTTGGCCGAGCAGCGTCGCCGTCGCCTTGTCCATGCTCGCGACCTC